>Ga0302320_10001176_pt1 | contig 62824 bp, 52 predicted proteins | sample Bog_T0_3_FD_202130 | JGI IMG/M metagenome (GOLD analysis project Ga0302320, IMG submission 202130) | Peat permafrost microbial communities from Stordalen Mire near Abisko, Sweden - Bog_T0_3 | ecosystem: Environmental > Terrestrial > Soil > Wetlands > Peat | place: Sweden: Abisko, Stordalen Mire...
GGGCATGGAGATGTGGAAAACGCTTCGCGTTTCCCACATCTCCACACCCCCGACGACGACTACGGACAAAGGTCAAAAGAGGCGTTACACTAACATTCCACTTGGTACAAAAGATCGGTCAGGTCACCCTATTTCCTCAAAGTGATAGAATCGCCCTGTGAAACAGTCACGGCCACGTTTTCCTCAGGCATCATCTCTGATCTAGCAAGGGTAATTATCCCTTGACAACAAGTAGAAGGTATGGCAAAGTAGTTGCATGAACTACCGCAAGTCTTTAATCAAACAGAGCATCCCGAAGGAACTTCGATACACTCGCCAGCAGTTTGACCGCGAGTTTCCGACCGATGATGCCTGCCTAGAGCAGGTGAAGGAACAGCGCTTTCCCGGTGGGGTGACCGTGTGCGAGAAGTGCGAAGGATCGCGCAAGCACTACCGGGTGGCTGGCCGCACTGCCTACGCTTGCGCCACTTGCGGGAATCACATCTACCCGCTGGCCGGAACCATCTTCGAGAAAAGCACTACTTCGCTTCGTGTCTGGTTTCAGGCAATGTATTTGATGGGCAGCACTCGTTGCGGGATCAGCGCAAAGCAAATTCAGCGTGAGACCGGGGTAACCTACAAGACCGCTTGGCGGATGTTCCGCCAGATTCGCTCGTTGCTATCCGAACCTGATATGCAACTGGAGGGATCAACAGTTGAGGTAGACGAAATGTTTTACGGTGGGAAGCGCAAGGGCGGAAAGGGTCGCCCTATGCGCGGCGATAAGAACGCCAAGGCTACTGTGCTAGGAGTCGTGGAGCGCAAGGGCCGCGTGATCTGTCGCACCGCTGTGGACACCACTAGCAAGACTCTGCACGGATTCGTGAAAGAATACGTGTTACCCAAGAGCACCGTGTTTACCGATGACTTTGTTTCGTATCACGGACTGGATCGGATCGACGGTATGGATTATCAGCATCGCCGCATCAATCACAGTGCGAGCGTGTACGTGATGGGCGATGTTCATACCCAGACTATCGAAGGATTTTGGAGTTTAGTGAAGCGCGGGATCGGCGGGGTCTACCACTCGGTCAGTCAGAAGTATTTGCAGACTTACCTTGATGAGTATTCGTTCCGGTACAATCGCCGCGCTTCTGGGAATTTGATTTTCCCCGCGATGCTGGCGAAGGTTGGCGAAAAGGCGTTGTTGAAGCCTTTCTCACCAGCCCCAAAAATTCAGACCGTGTAAACGGTCGCGTCTCACTCTCTGCATTCTTGGCGGAAGGTTTAGAGTGATTCGCCATAAATTCGGCACGCTGTTGCTAGGCTGCATGTGTTACGGCCCCTAGGAGCAGTGTGCCGTGTCATGCGATGAATGTCAACTACCTTCGATTATTGGCCAGACTCACCACATGCTAGTCAGTTGCTATGGCAAGCGATGGAAGGAGGTCACTCTGGCAATGTGCCGATTTACTGCCTACATTGACGACAGCGGAACCGACCCTAAACAGCAAGCGGCTATCGCGTCTGCGCTGATTATCCCCGCCGCTAGGATCATCCCGCTTCAACTGGAATGGGATGCCCTTAAGAAGAAAGAGGGATTCGCTGACTTTCACATGTCCGAGTTTTCCAGCCCAACTCCGCCCGCTAAGTCGCAATTTGTCGACTGGAACAAGGGAAAGCATACTCGCGTCTATCGGCGGGTCAGACAGATCATCAAGAAGTACGGCGTACAGGCAATTTCCTTCTCCGTGTTCAAGAAAGACTACGATGAGATCGTTCCCCAAGGTATGCGAAAGGACGTTGGAAAATTCCACTATACCTGGGCGATCCGAAACGTAATCGGAGCGATTGATAAATGGCGACCGCATCACAAAGTTGACTCGCCGCTTGAATACATTTTCGACTGGGAAGAACCGGGCAGCGAATGCAGAAAACAGATTGAAGAAGTCATGGCCCAAGCAGAACACATCCATGGCACTACCGGGCTATACAGTAATTATTCTTTTCGCAAGAGACGCCAGTTTCCCGGACTTCAATGCGTGGATACTCTCGGGTGGGTGTCTTATCAGGTTGCACTTAGGGCTTTCTGCAACAAGCCGCTAGTCCCGGATGCGAGGACCGGATGGGAAGATTTTAAGCACCACCGAAATCCACACTGGCGCGTTGCTGGAACCATAAGGAGAGTAGACCTTGAGAAACTGGTCCACGATTACAGACAGAATGGAGTGTCACGTCAGTTCTTTGAGGAATGGCGAGCCAGTAAATCCTAGGGTTTCAGCCGCCAACCGTTCTCGAATCGTTCAATCTTTCCTCGTCGCCGAAGACGCTCTAGGGACCTCAGGACAGATGATTCTTTCCGACCGAGTTGCGCGGCTATCCCTCCAGCATGGTAAGGGAGTTCGGTCATGGGCGGCGAGACGCCATGCACGACCACATATCCACCTGGACGCCGAATTATTTTCCGTTGGCTAATGATAAGAAAAACTTCGTTGTCGCGGAATCTGTCCCAGTACCAATCCCATGTTTCAAACATGAGTCTTGGCCCTCGGTAGAGGCCAACTAGGAACGTTATCGCCGCTACACTCCACCCCCACCACGTTCTGGCAAACGGCCAAAGATCGTGCCATTTCATACCTCATAGTCTACTCCTTGTCCTGATGGGATACTTACCCTAGCAAGCAGTGGTTCAGTTTGGCCCTCACACGACTCTGTCATCCTGAGCGTAGCCGTTTTTCAGGCGTAGCGAAGGATCTCCCGCTTAACCGGCCCAATGCGTGAGCCAAACTGCCGCTTCGCACTTCCCATTGTTTTTCCCGCGCCCTAGAGCTACCATAACTCTGCTCTCGCGGTTCTCCCACCTCGTCTCTTTCTCTCACCGTCAAACCGTCTATTGCTGCAATGTGTGTGCAACCCAACGCGGTCGGACGTAAGGTCATACACTATATAGTGTTATATTGCTTGACCCCGCCCCGTTTTCACCGTTACAGTAGCTCTAATTTGTGCTCGCCCCATCCAGCCAAGGACGGAATGGAACCGAACGCGCGATTTGCCGAAGGCAAGGGTATCCGTTTGGTAAACAGGCCTGCAGACAGCGAAAGCGTTAACTGGCCACTGACAACTGGCCACTGACAACTGGCCACTGCTTCTCCAAGGAGTTTACGTTGCTTAAACTGAAGCGGCTTCAGATTCTCGGCTTCAAATCGTTTTGCGACCGCACCGACCTCAGGTTTCACGGGGATGGCATCGCCGCCATCATCGGCCCCAACGGCTGCGGCAAGTCCAATATTGCCGACGCTATCTCCTGGGTGCTGGGTGAGCAATCCGCCAAGACCCTCCGCGGCTCCCGCATGGAAGACGTCATCTTCGCCGGCACCCGCGATCGCAAGCCCACCGGCATGGCCGAGGTCTCGCTCACGCTGATCGATCCGCAAGAGTATCCCGGGCCCGACGCCGATGCTCCCACCGAGATCGACATTCAAGACGAATTGCCGAGTGCTGCGGGTGTTCTGCAAAGCGCAGCCGATTTTCCGGACGCCGATTTACCAGACAGAGATTGGGACGAAGCCGCCATCCGCGCCCGCGCCGCCGAAGACACCGAGCGCGCCGTCGAGGAAGCCCAGCCCGGCAAAACAGAAGAAATCGAGCTCCCTCCCGCGAAAGTGAACGCCTTGGCCGTCGCCTTCCCGGACGACGAACCCGTGTTCGCACTTCCGGTTCACGCCGTTGCCCCGGTTGCGACTTCCGCCGCCCTAAGCGGCGCGCCCCAGGTCGTGCTCAAGATCCGCCGCCGCAAATTCAACCAGCAGCAATTCCATGCTGGAGAAATCGTAGTCACCCGCCGCCTGTTCCGCTCCGGCGACAGTGAATACTTACTGAACGGCAAACTCTGCCGTCTGCGCGACATTCAGGAACTCTTCATGGGCACTGGCCTCGGACCCGAGACCTACGCCCTCATCGAGCAAGGACGCATCGGCCAGATTCTCAGCAGCCGTCCCACCGACCGCCGGGCGATTCTCGAAGAGGCCGCCGGCATCACTAAATTCAAGACCAAGAAACGTCTCGCCGAAGCCCGCCTCGAAGACGCCAAGCTGAACCTCGCCCGCATCAACGATATTTTTGAAGAAGTCACGCGCCAGATGAATTCTTTGAAGCGCCAGGCTTCGAAGGCCGAGCGTTATGCCAAGCTGCGCGATGAAATGCGTGCCCAACTGCGCGTCGTCCTGGCCAGTAAATTCGCCGCCATCGAGCGGGAAAGCGCCGAGCTCGACGCCCAACTCAATGCCCTCGCCGAGGACATGCAGCATCGCACCGAGGCCGTCCATCAACTCGAAGCCGAGCACGGAGAAAACACGGAACGCAGCTATGCCATCGAGACCGAGCTGCGCGAAAATCGCGATCGCCTGAGCGAACTTGCCATGGAAATCGATCGCGCCCGCGCCCGCCGCCGCCACAACGAAGAACGCTGCGCCGAACTCCTGGTTCGCTCCGCTTCCGCCGAGGCCGAACTTGCCCAGGCTCGTCACCGCGTGACCGCGCTCGAGGCCGAGCGCGATTCCAATCGCCAGGTGCTCGAATCCGCCGCCGCGGATCTAGCCGCGGCCCAGCACGAACTCGCCTTGTCCCAGCAGGAATCTGCCGCCGCTTCCGCGGCGCTGGCTGAACTCGAACACCAGCAGGAAGAGTCTCGCGTCGCCATCTTTGACACCGTGTCGTCGGTTTCGCGCCTGCGCAATCAACTGGCTCAGGCCGAAGAACGCCTCGCCGGCGCGGATCGCGAAGCCCGCCGTCTGCAAACCGAAATCGGCAACGCGAATCTCCAGCTCGAAACCTTCGGCGGGCAGCGCGGCCAGCTTGCCCTCGAGTTCGAAGGCGTCACCCAGCGCGTCGCCGGAATCGCCCAGGAGATCAGCCAGCTTCGTCAATTGGTCGAAGCCAAGCGCCTCGACGAGACCAGAGCGAAGACTCATCTCGACGTGCTCCGCGCCGAATTTGCCACCGCTCTCGGCAAGAAAGGATCGCTGGAAGCCGTCATCGCCGAACACGGATATTCCACCGAGTCCGTCCGCCGCCTTTTCCAGTCAGGAGTTATGCAGAGCGGCCTCGCTCCGGTCGGCGTGCTCGCCGATTTTCTTGAAGTGGAACCGCGCTTCGAACGCGTTGTCGAAGACTTCCTGCGCGATGAATTGAACTACATCGTAGTCAAGTCCTGGGACGCTGCCGACGAAGGCCTCCGCCTGTTGCGTAGCGACGTCGACGGCCGCGCCACTTTCCTGGTTCATCCCGAGGACTCGCAGGCCAAGTTCTCCTTCGTCCTCGACGAAGCCGCCCACTGCGCTCCGCCCACCGCTTCCATTGTGCCGTTGAAGCACACCATCCGCGTTCTCAACGGTTTCGGAAAGTCGCTGGAAGTAATCCTCCCCAAGCTTCGCGACGGCTACATCGTTCCCGGCTCCGACACCGCGCGCGGCCTTGCGCTGGAGAATCCCGACGCGTTCTTTCTTTCACAGTCCGGCGAATGCTTCCACAACGTGACCGTCACCGGCGGCAAACAACGCGCTGAAGGCCCGCTTTCGATGAAGCGCGAACTCCGCGAAGTTCTCCGCCAGCTCGAAGATTTGGAACGCGCTCTTCGTGAAGAAGAAATGCGCGTCCTTACCCTCGGCCGCGAGATCAAAGATTTCACTTCCCTGCTGGAACGTCTGGAAGGCGAAAAGCGAGAGGCCGAACATCAATCGATGACTTCCGGCCACATGCTGCAGCAGCTCGATTCTGAGCTGGCCCGCGTCACCGAGCGCATGAACATTTCGCAAGCCGAGTTGCAACGACTGGCGGCCGAACGCGCCGATCAGGAATCAATCATCACGGCGCGGCAGGCGGAAATCGCCACACTGGAAGAGACTCGCATCCAGCTTGAGCAGCAAATCGCCGCCGCCCAGGAATCGCTCGGCACCCTGCGGCAGCGCCGCGAAGACGCCGCCCAAACCAGCTCCCAGCGCGTGGCCCGCGTCGCCGCATTAGAAGAACGCCATCGCTCCGCCACTGCCGTGCTCGGACGCATCGATTCCCTCTTCACCGAGATGAGCGAGCGCCTCCATGCTCTGGTCTCGCAGATCGAAGGCGCCGCCGCCGAAAAACTGCAGCGCGAAACCGAGAACCTTCAGCTCGAACAACAAGCCGCCGACTTCGAAGCCGAGCGCAACGCCGGCCAGGCGCGCGAAGGCTTGCTGCAATTCGAGAAAGACCAACTCCGCGCCCGCCTCTCCGAAATCGACGAGCTTCTCCGCGCTGCCCGCCAGCTTCTCGACCAGGCCCGTGATCGGCGAGGTGAACTCCAGGCCGCCGCCGCCAAGCTTCAGGCCGACGCCATGTACATGGCCGAAACCTGCTTGAACGAACTCGGAATTGAGCGCCCCGCTCTACTCGCCGACACCACTCTCGCTCTCGTCACTGGCGACGAACTCGCGGCCTGCGATCAGTCCTACCGCGAAATGCGCGCTAAGCTGGAAGCCATGGGCCCCGTGAACATGATGGCGCTCGAAGAGTACCGCGAGACTGCCGAGCGCCACACTTTCCTCGACGCGCAACGCAAAGACCTGATCTCCTCCATCGAGAACACCACCGCCACCATTCGCGAGATCGACGAAGTCTCGCGCCAGAAGTTCCAGGAAGCTTTCGCCAGGATCAATGAAAACTTCGGCGTCACTTTCAAAAAGCTCTTCGGCGGCGGCCACGCCTTCATGAAGCTCACCGACGAGGAAAACAGCACCGAAAGCGGCATCGACGTAGTTGCGTCCCCTCCCGGCAAGCGCCTGCAGAGTGTGTTGCTGCTCTCCGGAGGCGAGAAGGCGCTCACCGCGCTAGCCCTGCTGGTCGGCATTTTCCAATTCACGCCCAGTCCCTTCTGCATCCTCGACGAAGTCGATGCCCCGCTCGACGAGGCCAACATCGGCCGCTTCACCGAACTTGTCAAAGAGATGAGCATCAAGACCCAGTTCGTCCTCATCACGCACAGCAAGAAGACGATGAGCATCGCGCCCGTGCTCTACGGCGTGACCATGCAAGAGCCGGGCGTGTCGAAACTGGTTTCGGTACGCTTCGGAGCCGCGTAGCAAGCGATGCTGCACTTGGAAGCGAAGCTGCGCCCTAGAACCTGCATGGCAATCCTGGATTCCACTTTTATCCCTGACGTATCCTGCACATGTATACGCCTGATATACAATGTGTACAGGAGAAGCAACCATGGCGGAATCTGCCGTTCTCACCCTGCGTCTCGATTCAAAGTTAAAAGACCGGCTTGATCGCTTGTCCAAGGCGACCCAGCGAAGTCGTTCTTTTGTCGCGGCCGAGGCGATTCGTGAATACGTCACTCTGAATGAATGGCAGATCGGGGAGATCAGGAAGGCCTTGGGTGAGGCCGATCGCGGCGAGTTCGCCACTCCTCAAGAAGTACAGCGGACGAGAAAGAAGTGGACTCGGCGTGCGCGTTAGATGGCTGGCCCGGGCGCTCGCGAACTTGAACGCCGAGGCGGAATACATCGCCCGTGACAAACCGCAAACCGCAGCCCGCATGGTTCAAACCATTCACGAATCTGTCGATCTGCTGCAACGGCATCCTGCATTGGGCCGCCCGGGAAGGGTCACCGGGACCCGCGAACTGGTTGTTCCGGGCACGCCCTACATAGTTCCCTATCGCATCCGCGATAACGAAATCCAACTTCTGCGAGTTTTTCACGGTGCCCGCAGGTGGCCTTCGAAGTCTTGATGGCGAGCACGCCTTCAGGCTGATCTCGTCGACTGAGACTGAGTCTTCCACGATATCCACCTTCATCCTCAGCTTTTCCACAACGCTCTCGCCGAAGCTGCCTGCTGCTCCCCCTTCCCACAATGTCCCTCCGCCTCCAATGTATTCGCTCTCAACAGGATACGGAACCTGCCTCTGGGCAGTGATCTCTGCCGTTGACAAATATTTCTGACGGTCTAAAATACGGCCTCGCTGCTTGCCTGTAAAATTTCAAACATGACTCCTAAACTTCTCGATCCCGTACTCTTACAAACCGATTTTCCCGATCTCCGCCTTCACGCCAGCGGCAAGGTGCGCGACGTTTATCAGCTGGACGACGAACGCCTGCTGTTCGTCGCTACCGATCGCATCTCCGCCTTCGACTACGTGCTCGCCACCGGCATCCCTCACAAAGGCCGCGTTCTGAGCCAGATTTCGCTGTTCTGGTTCGATTTCCTTTCTGACATCGTTCCCAACCACCTCATCACCGCGGATGTCGAGCGCTATCCGCAGGCCCTGCAGAAGTACGCCGATCAGTTGCGCGGACGGTCGATGCTGGTGCGGCGCGCCCAGATGTTTCCCGTGGAGTGCGTGGTGCGCGGCTACATTTCCGGCTCGGCCTGGAAAGAATACAAGGCAACAGGTAAGGTCTGCGGCATCGCCCTGCCGGCCGGTCTGCGTGAATCCGAAGCCTTCCCGGAACCGATCTTCACACCATCCACCAAGGCGTCGAGCGGCCACGATGAAAACATTTCGTTCGCCAGCATGTGCGAGATCGTCGGCACGGAGACTGCCAGCACTTTGCGCGACCTCACCCTGCGCGTGTATAAGAAAGCGGCGGATTATGCCCGCCAGCGCGGGATCATCATCGCCGACACCAAGTTTGAGTTTGGCCGCACCGCCCTGGGAATCACACTGGCGGATGAGGTGCTCACGCCGGATTCCTCCCGCTTCTGGCCCGCCGATAAGTACGCGCCGGGACGCTCGCAGGAGTCCTACGACAAACAATACGTTCGCGATTACCTGGAGGAGATTCACTGGAACAAGCAGCCGCCCGCGCCGGCGCTGCCTTCCGAAGTTGCGCTCCGGACCAGCGAGAAGTATCTTGACGCCTACCTCCAGGTTACGGGGCACAAGCTGGATGTGTAGGCGCGCGGTGTTGGTCTGCAACGCGGTTTTCGGGATCCGCAAGAGAGTACTATGACTGCGGCAGACTGGCTGATTGTCGTTGTCGTGCTGCTGAATGTGCTGTTAGCCGCCATGCATGGCTTCTTCGCAGAGGTCTTAAGCATGGCGGGACTGGTTGTCGGTTACATCGTTGCCGCTTGGCAATATCAGAGACTTGCCGAGTGGTTGCTGTCGTTTCTGAAGTCGGAATTGATCGCTCAGATTTTCGGCTTCCTCATCATCTTCTTTGTGATTTTGATCTTGTTCAGTATTGCCGGCAGGATCGCGCGCAAGTTGATGAAGGCGGCCGGCCTGAGCGGTTTCGACCGCTTTCTGGGAGCGTTGTTGGGCGTGTTAAAGGGTGGGCTGGTGGTGGCTGTGGTCCTGATGGGGATGACTGCATTCACCCCGACCTCGAAGATGCTGGAGAAGTCGGAACTGGCGCCTTATTTCCTGGTGGCGGGAAGGGCTGCGATTTGGGTGGCGCCGTCGGAGTTGCGGGCACGGTTTTACGAGGGACTGGATTTCCTGCGCCGCGCCCCCAAGGAACTGACCGGTACTCCGGCTCCCAAGTCGAAATAAATGCGTGGGGCTAGCAGGTAGTTAAAAAAAGACATTCAACCGAGAGAGAGACCTACCGTGAAAGATCAATTGGAAGCACTCATCCTGCAGATGTACCGAAGCAACATCCTTTATTCCGAGGGCGTGCGTGAGTTCAAGAAACGATTTATTCTCACCGTCCTGCAGGAAAATAAAGGCAACCAATGCCGCGCCGCGCGCGAGCTCAACATGCACCGCAACACTCTGAGCCGCACCATCACCGAGCTCAAGATTGACGTGCGGCAGTTGCGGGACGGCGCGAAGCGCCCGCCGCGCAGTGCGCGCCCGGCCACGCTGGAAAAGAAGGCGGTGCGCTAGCCCCCGGCTCCGCCACGCGGCATTCGTGTTTCTCCAACCCAAAAACTAAGGCAGCCCATGCGGGCTGCCTTTTTCTGCGATATCAGCGTTGCCTAGTTCGAGGCGGCTGGTTTGTGATGGACCGGAGGCTTCGCGGGCGCCGCTTTTGGTTTTGCCAGCATTCCCTTTTCCATGGTCATCATGAATGGGCTTGCGGTGTAGGAAGCCGGCACGCCCTGGAAGTCCAGGCTGGCGCCTTCTTTCGGGATGAGCTTTAGCTGCAGCTTCTCTTCAAAGGTGAGAGTGATGTCAGCCTTCTTGGCGTCGATGTCATCGAGGCTGCCGGCGATGTCAAACTGGGTCGATATCGCCTTGATCACCGTCCCGTTTAGCTGTACCGCCTTGCCTTTGATGGCGTTCCACACCAAATCCTGGTCTGCCTGCGCGCCGTTGGAGAGGATGAATTCCCACTGCGCGAAATCCATTTTCTCCGGCGCGGTCGCAATCGCCATGGCATGAGCCTGTTCCGCCGGACTGGGCGCGGGTTTGATGGCGAATCCAGCGGGCTGAATCGGGTTGGCCTTAGCTTGTGCCAGTACATCTGTCCAGCCATCGTCCCCGCCGTGATATTTCATGTATTGATTCTTGGCGTACTTCTCGATCTGCTGCTGATACTGCGCGTTCGGCGCGACCGTGGAAGCGCGGGCGGAAAACCAGATCGCATTGACCGGGTCGGGCGTAAGCTTCGGGTCCGGCGGAGTGGGCCCGGCATAGGCCAGCGCCAGGGGATACACCACGCTGAAATCCTTCTGAAAGTCAGGGCTGCTATCGGCGGCGGCGCGCAAGTCCTTTCTCGCGGCGTCATAGTCCTTGTCGGTGAGAGCGGCAATGCCGAGCGCTGCGTTGAAAACCCCGGTCATCTGGTCTTTCATCTTCTGAAAGTCAGCGTCTGAGGTGCCATCGGGCTTGGTGAACTTTGCCAGACCATCTAGCCCCATCTGCCCGTATTTCTTGGCATCCACCAGATCCTGCTTGGCATTGGGGTCGCCGCCCTGCGCCTTCAGGCGATCGAAGTAGGCCAGCAGGAATATCGCCCGCTCATTGCTGGGATCGGCGGCTACCAGCTTGGTAGCCGCATCAAGAGTTTTTGCCTGGTTATTCGTCTGCTGGTAGTCCTGCATCAGAGTTTGCAGCGCGGCAACCTTCATCACGCTATTAGGGTATTGCGCCAGAAACGCCTCGAGACCGCTGACTTGCGCGGTCGGATCCTTCTGCTGGATTGCGCCCACGTACGCGTTGTACTCGGCGGGGTCCTTAATTACCGGCGCTTGCGCAGCGGCCGCGGCCGGTTGTCCTTGTGCCGGCTGAGCAGCGTCCTGGGCCGCTGCCAGAGCAGCAACCCCAAGCACAACCGTGACCAGAATCTTTTTCATCAGTATTGGCTCCTTGGGTCTAGCGGGATCGACAATTTCGGGAATCACAATCCCTTGCATCTTGTGTGACGCAAAGCGACTCACCCTTCTTTTGGGGTTTGCCGGATTATAAGTACCTCTTCTTCCGAAGGCAAGCAACTTCCCAGTTGCCCTCCGCGCTATTGTATAAGATGCAGGTGCCGGACGGGGGCACATCGCACCGATTCGACTCTCACGAGGCACCTGAGGCGAGGCTGGAGGTTTTTCGAATGGAGACGGACGGGATCAACAAAGATCGAACGGACAAGGATCGAACCAGCAAAGCTCAAGCGGATGTCGCTCACCCCCTGGCCGGGCAAGTGGCAGTGATCACCGGCGCAGGCCGCGGGATTGGCGCCGCCATCGCACGAGCGCTCGCGGGACTTGGCGCCACCGCCGTGCTATGCGGACGAACGCCCGCCGCTCTCGACTCGACCGCGCGCGCAATCACTCAGGTTGGCGAGAGGGCTGAAGCACTCCCCTGCGATGTCACCAGCCTTCAGTCGGTTGAGGCTGCGGCCAGGCATGTCGAGGCTTCCTTCGGCCGGGTCGACATTCTGGTGAACAACGCCGGGATCGGTGGATTCGGCGGGCCGCTGCACCAACTCCCTCCCGAGGCCTGGGACCAGATCCTGAACACAAACCTGCGCGGCGTCTACTACACGGCTCGCGCCTTCGCTCCGATGATGATTCGCGCCCGCTCCGGCCACATCATCAACATTTCGTCTCTCGCCGGCAAGAACGCACTGCCGAACGGCGCAGCCTACGCCGCGTCAAAATGGGGATTGAACGGCCTGAGCTACTCCCTCGCCGAGGAACTGCGCGGCCACAACATCCGCGTGGCTGTGGTGTGCCCCGGTTCGACCAACACCGACCTGAGCCCGCACACCGGCAAAGACCCGGCAAAGATGCTGCAACCGGAAGACGTAGCCCACGCCGTCGTCATGCTGGTGACGCAGAGTCCACAGTCGTTCGTGAGCGAGATTTTGCTGCGACCTACGCAGAAGCCGTAGGAACGACTTCGGCCCGCAGACCTCGGACCTCAGCAAAACCGGCGCGCAACGCCCGTATTCGAAGTCTGAGGTCTGAGGTCAAAAGTCTGGAGTCCGACTTCTATTTTTTCGCTTCGTCTTTCTTAGGATCATCCGGATCGTCGCAATCCGTTGGCTTTGCGCGATCGAGCGCGTCGTGCTGCGCGTCTGAAACCAGGTGGATGTGAACCGAAACCGTGGAATCGCTGCAGTTCTTGAATACCTTGATCCCGTCCGCCAGCACAAAACTGGCAAGCAGAAGCGAGCTGTTTTCGTCGACAAATTCGGCGATATAACCTCGGTCGAAAACCGCTCCGCTTTCGAGCTTCCAACGTGTCTGAAGCTTCTCTTCGACCTCCGCCGGTCCGAAGATTTCCAACTTGCCCATGCGATACTGCTGCCTTTCGTGAATCTCAATGTCCAACTTGACGGTTGAACCGGAAAACGTAGTATTGGGAATTGCATAGGCCTCGAGCAGGCCATGCGAACCCTGGGACTTCATCATGCTTTCCAATCCTCCGGCAATCTTTGATTTCTCAAATACGTCGCCGGTTTTAAGCGGGAACATCGCCCGCAGTTCTTCTGTAGTGATGAGATGATTCCCCGTAAAGTCGATCGTGGATACCCGACAGAGCGGCCCCTCCTTGACATCCGCCTCCAGCCGCACCGGCTTTGGAGAAGCGAGCGGGTCGATCACCTTGATCTCGAGTTTACGGACCTCAGCCTGAAAGTACCCGTGGTCCTGAAACTGGTCGCGTATTCGCTCTTCCATTTCGTCGGCATCGTCATTGAATTCGGATTCTGTAATAGCGCCGGTAATCTCAGCCAACTCCGCCGCATCGATGGCTTGCGTGCCAGAAACGACAACGCTATCCACCAGAATCTTGCGGCCATCGGGGGATGGAATCTGGGATTGAGGGAAGACGCTTTGGCAAAGGATAAACAGCGGGAGAAAAGCGATCAGGGAATCGAGAACCCGGCGCATGGGAGCTCCAATCAAGCCAGCCTTTTGCTTCGGCCTATACAGGTCGGATGCACACTACACGAGCGAAGCTGTACGAACAATGCTGGGCCACTATTTCTTGAACGACTTCGGCCCGGAGACCTCGGACATCAGCGAAACCAGCGGGCGACGCCGTATCCACTCTAGATTCTGAGGTCTGACGTCCGAAGTCTGAGGTCTGACTTCGATTACTTTTTGAACAGATTCTCAAACGCCTGCCGCGCGTCGCTTGGCCGCAGGCTGGCGGGAGTGGATGTTTCCTTTTCCCGGGTGACGCGAAGCTCATAGAACGTGCACTCGTTCCGCGCGTCTTTCTTGGCTACGCGTTCGGTCACCGGCTGCATGCACTCGAAGCGCTTTCCGGGATCGAAATACATGCACTGTTTGCAGGAGTGCAATTCGAACCCGCACTTGGGACAAAGCCCGGTCGGCGGAATCGCCTGCAGCACCGTACCGCACTGCGCGCAGCGCGAGACGGCCCGCGTTCCCGGCATCTGCACCGGCTTCGGCCCCATGCTGTAATCGCGCCGGGACGGTGGCACCGAAGCTGGCTTTTCCGGGGCCTCCTTGCGCGGCTTGGCCTCGCGGTCGCGGTCTTGATATCCATGCTGACGGTATTTAGCTGCCACAGAACCTCCCCCAAGCACGTTGGCGGTATTGTCTCGCCAGCCGCGTTTTCCAGCAAGTCCCAACCTGGATTTTTCGGTTCTTACACGGGCACTCGGTACCAGGTACTCGCTACTGGTTACTCGCTACTGGTTACAATGGAAACATGATCCACGAAATCTTCCCCGTCGGTCCGCTGCAGTGCAACTGCTCGATCATCGGCGACGAGGCCACGCGCGAAGCCATGGTCATCGGCCCCGGCGATGACATTGAGGACATCCTCGCGCTCCTGCGCAAGCATAACCTGCAAGTCAAGCAAATCGTCATCACCCACGCCCACATCGATCACGTGGGAGGCGCGATGAAGCTGCGCGCCGCCACCGGAGCGCCCATCCTGCTCAACCAGAACGATTATGCCCTGCTCAAAATGCTCGACGTGCAGGCTGCCTGGATCGGCATGGCAGCGCCGGGCGCAGTTGAGATTGACCAAAGTGTCAGCACCGGCGATACGGTAAAGGCTGGAGCGCACACCGCCAGCGTGCTCCACACCCCGGGCCACACCGAAGGCAGCATCTGCCTCTACTTCCCTGCCGAGAAAACGCTGATCGCGGGCGACACGCTCTTCGCCGGCTCCATCGGCCGCACCGACTTGCCCGGCGGCTCGATGCAGAAGATCCTGCAGTCCCTGCATGGCACTGTGCTTGCATTGCCCGACGACACCACAGTCGTCCCCGGCCACGGCCCGCTGACCACCATCGGGGAAGAACGGGAAAGCAATCCGTTTCTGGTGAAGCGATAGAGAGCGTTGATCGATGACTAACGCCGGAGACATCCAGAATTTGAATTCTGTCTCCCGTTTTGACACGCGTAAAGAGTTTCCAGCCCTTGTTGTGACATCTGTCACATCGAATCCCACATCTTCCGATATAGAGATTCGTATCAGGGCACGGCTTCAGCCGTGCCGCAATGCACACAAGAGAGGAGCGGGCTTCAGCCGCTGCCGTATGGCCATTCCAGTTCGTCATGCAGACCCGAATCGCGCTATTGCTTGGGCGCGCACATTCTTCACCACGTCGTCGATCTGCGGCAAGCGGAATCTTCTTCAGTCGGATCGCTCGGCTGGGTTATTCGTGCGGGTGCTCTACGACTATCGCGCCCAGAAGAAATTCCGACTGCACGAGTTCGTGGTCATGCCGGATCACTTCCATGTTCTACTCACAGTTGACTGTGAAATCACGATCGAGCGGGCCGTGCAATTCATCAAAGGCGGCTTTGCATTCCGGGCGGGACGAGAACTCGGATTTAGTGCGCCGGTCTGGCAAGAGGGCTTCTCGGAGGTTCGCATTCTCGATCCCGACGCATTCCTACGAACCGAACAATACATCCGGAACAATCCCGTCGCTCGACATCTTGTTGCGGAGGCGGAGCAGTATCCTTACTCCTCGGCCCATCCAGGATTTGAGCTTGATCCGGCGCCGCAGGGGCTGAAGCCCATCTCTTCGCTTGGCCTCATCGGCATGGCTAAAGCCATGCCCTGATACGGATCAGGCCTGACAGAAATCATGGACGAATACGAATCATGACCGATACGAATCACTGGCCTGCGGCTTCCAGCAGCCGACCTACTGCCTCTTTGAACTCACCCTCCGGCGTGATCAAGCTCAGCACCAGGTGTCCATCGCTCGGGAAATCATAGAAGTGTCCGGGATGCACCAGCACCGATTTCCGGCGCAGCAGATCCACCGCTAACTCTTCGTCAGTCTGCGTTACCGGCACGCGCAACACCGCGTACCATCCGCCTTCCACACTCAGGCGTTGACAACTTTTCTGCGCGGCAAGCTGATGGTCAAGCTCGGCCAGATTGCCGAGGACGCGATCCAGCAATTGCGGCTGGATGCTTTCCCGCTGCTCAAGCAATACCGGAACTGCCCACTGCATGGGCGCATTCATCGAAAGATACGTGTCGGCGATTACCTCAAGCCGTGCCTGCGCCGTCTCAACTTCCTCCGCAGGACCACTGGTCGCGATCCATGCCACTTTCATTTGCGGCAACGCCGAGATCTTCGAAGCCCCACTCAGGGTAAAGCTGAGCACGTCTTGGTTGGCAACGAAGCTTTGTTGTGCGGACCGGTTGTGAGCGTAGTCGAGAAACACTTCGTCGGCGATGACCGCCAGCGCATGCTCGCGGCAAAAGCAATTGAGCGCCTCCTGCTCCTGCGGATGCACATACGAACCCGTGGGATTGTTGGGATGAACCACGACCACGCCGCGCGTTCGCTCCGTTACCGCGCTTTGCAGCGACGGGAAATCCATCTGCCAGCCGTGATCGTAGATCAAGGGATAAGGCACGAGCTTGACGTCCTGCAAGTCGGCGAGAAACTCAAACAGCGGATAGCTCGGCTTCGGCACCAGCAGCTCATCGCCGGGATTGCACAGCAGGCGGAATACGAAGGAATAACCTTCGCTGGTGCTTGTGGTGAGAATCAGCCGCTCGAGATTGAGGCTGCGTATGCCGTGCTGGGCTTGGTAGTAGGCCGCAACTGCTGCGCGCGCGCTGAGCAGACCCTTCGGCTGCGGATCGTAATCCATGGCGTGCGGCGAGGCCAACGACTCAAGGATTGTGTGATCGTCGTAGCGCAGGCCAGCCCGCGTCGGATTGGAGATCGTAAGATCGAGCACGCGCCCGCCGCTCGATCGTACTTCTTCGAGCGCCTCAGTCAGGCGATTGCGCGTCAGCTTCCAGTTGGTGCGGTCGGAAAACATCGGAGCCGAGGTTCAGTCTATCAGCCGCCAGTTCGTCACTTGCGCTCCGGTTTCAAGGGACTCGGATGTTTTGGCTCGTAGATGCCGACTTTGCCGCCGCCGGGAAGCGTGAAGGTGGCGAGTTTCCCCCAGCGCTGGTCGGTCACGTCCGAGACCTTCACCTTTTTCGACTTGAGATCTTTCAAGGTTGCGGCGATATCGTCGCACATTAGATAAAGCTCGTGATGGTCGTTTTTGTCGGAGTCATGGAACGCGGCCTCGGATGGCGGCAGGGCGAAGATCAGCCAGCCGTGGCCGGCATCTACGGAGGGAAATCTCAACACATCGCGAAAGAAGGCGCGGTCGGCCTCGGAATCTTTCGTGTAGATCACAACGTGAGCGCCGTTGATCATAGGAACCTCAGAAGCAGTGGTCAGTGGTCAGTGATCAGTGGCCAGTGAGCCGCGCCCTTCCCGACATGTCATCCGAACTGCGTTTTTACTGGCCCCTGACCACTGGCCCCTGCTTTTACGGCTGCAAATAGAATCCCAACTCCTGTGGCGCCGTCAGAGTCTTCGTCGCATCGTATTGCCGGCGGACCTGGCGTACGGCGACGATCTTGTTCTGAAACTCGCGGGCCATGCCGTCATAGCGCACCAGAACATTATCCAGCCAGTATGGACCATATTCCCGCAGCCACGCTTCCCGGTACATCTGGCTCACGCGCGTGGTAGCGTCGCGCAGATCTTCCAGCCGCGCGTTGGTCTCCGTGATTTCCGCCAGGTCATTGTCCACGCGGTCCCTGTCGGCCTGGTTCTGGAAAGCGTCCCAGTAGAACTGGTTGATCTCCTGCGTGAACTCGACTTTCATGCCCAGCGTATCCCAGCGCCATGCGCCCACAATCATGTCAGCCAGTGTGTTTTGATTCGCGTGGGCTTTGGCCGCATTGCGGTAGAGCGACTCCAGCGCGTGCTCGGCGCCTAAACGCATCTCAGGAGCGGCCGGTGCCAGCCTCTGCATCATCCTGGCTCCCTCCGGAGTGAAAGGGTCAATCCAGAACAAATCGTCCGTCTCGTTGTCGACTTTGATCTTAGCCAGCGCCTGATGCCCGTGGTCCAGATTTTCCATCGCATCGCGGAAAGTGGCGTCTCCGTTGCGATAGAAGGCCCAGTCGTAGGCGTTCTTGAAGTCGTCGATGTTCGACTCGCCGGCTTGCCATCCCGCAGCCGCGCCGAAAATCAGCGCCGGCCAGGCCATCCCGTAGAGCGATTCTCCGTCGTCATTCCACGTGGTGTTGAGCATGCCCATCGCGCCCAGCTTCTGCCCGTCGCGCACGAAGTTGCGAATATTCACGAAGCTCGCATCCAGGTCCGGCCAGATCTGGTTCCAGTTGTTCGCGCCCGGTGCCACGATCACGCGCAGGCCGGCATCGCGATACGGTTTGATGATGCTCTCAAAGCTCGGCCGCGGATCGTAATCCCACGGGACAGCGATGATGTCCTTGGGCAGAATGTCGAGCAGTTGCGGATACTTCAGCGCGATGTCTCCCCAGAACATAAGCTGCTTGTGATAGGGCTGGAGAATGGCGCTGACTTTCTGCATGTGCTCGAGATAAACGCGGCCCAGGCCAACCTCTGCCACGCGCGCCGCCGTTTGTCCGTGCCCCAGTTCAAAAGTCTCGTCGCCTCCAACATGCAGAAACGGCCCCGGAAACAGCGGCACCAGGTCCGCATACATGGCCTTGATGATGTCGTACGAGCGCTCCTTCGTCGGAGTGAGAACGTGGCCGTGCGGCCGCTCCGCCACATCGGCGTAGATCTCATACTTCAGCATGTGATGGAGATGCCCAAACGTCTGTTGCTCGGGAAGAATCGTGACGTAGCGGTCCTGGGCATAATCCACCAGAGCCTTGATTTCCTGCGGCGTAAGCGCGGCTTCCTTTGGGGCGACCAGAGGTTGGCTGGCGAAATCGAACACATGCTCCATGTAGAGAGCGAACATGTTCACCTTGTAGGCTGCCAGGGTGCGAATCTGGCGCTTCATGAAGTCTTCCGTGGGAATGGGACCGCGGCTGAGGTCGTCCTGCACGCCTCGCCACTCCATGCTGGGCCAGTCGCGAATCGCAACCGCCGGACAGACCAGCTTTCCATCGTCTTTGCGCAGCAACTGCCGCAACGTCTGCACACCATAGAACAGACCCTGGCCGGTATTCGCGGCGACGATCAAATGGGATTTATCTGAGAACAGCAGGTAGCCCTGATCGCCGATCGAATCCGCCTTCAGTCCCTTCGCTTCCAGAAAATCCTTCACGCTTCGATCCTGTAAGCGCGCCAGCACGATCGTGCTTCGCACTTGTCGAGTCTTCTCCTTGGAGCCGGTAATGTTCACCTTCAATCCAGACTGGTCGTGAATCTCTTCGGCCAGTGTTTCCGCGGCGATGCGGTCTTCGGCTTGATGTCCAAACTCCACCAGGATTCTGGTGGTGGGCCTGACCCGAAAACTGCCATCGTGCACCTGCACCTCTTTGGGTTCGGGAATCAACTTGAGTGGACTCTCCGTGCCGGGAGTTTCGGCGGCGACGAAAGGAATCAGAAACAGCAGAACAAAGAGAAGAAAAAGAGCTCGTGTTTTCATTCGTGTCCTTGGGCAAAATCGACGAAGCCTCATTCTAGCGGGAATGGGCGGCCTGAGGAACCCATGACGCCGAGAATCGTCGAGAAACGCCGCAACAGTCTTTCAGAACTGAATACTTCCGTCCGCTCACGAAACGCCTGATGTATTCTCAAACTGTGCTGGCCGTCGAAGAATACAGGCAGCGTCTCCAGGATCGCGAACGTCGGGTCGCTCGTGGCGAAGCGCTGCACATGCGTCTCGGCAACGTTCGCTTAGCGTTGGCCGTGGTTGCCGCGGGGATCGCCTGGGAATCCCTCAGAAGGCAAGCACTCTCCCCTTGGTGGATACTCGTGCCGTTGATTCTGTTCGTATTCACCGCAGCCTATCATTCGCGCGTGTTGCGCTTTCGAGACCTGGCCCAGCGTGGAGCTTCCTTCTATCGAAACGGCATGGCTCGAATCGAGAACCGCTGGCCCGGCACCGGGGAGACCGGCGAACGCTTCAACGATCCTCATCATGTGTATGCCGCCGACCTCGACTTGTTTGGCCGAGGCGGTTTGTTCGAACTTCTTTCCACCGCGCGCACTCGCATTGGCGAGGAGGCTCTTGCGAAATGGCTGCTGTCTCCTTCCGCCGTCAGCCAGATTGAAGAACGGCACACGGCAGTGCGCGAACTGCGCGACGAACTCGATCTTCGGGAAGACTTGGCCGTACTCGGGGAAGATGCCAGCGTGGGAGTGTATCCCGAAGCGTTGTTGCATTGGGCGGAAGCGCCGAACCAGATGAGGCCGCAATGGATTCCTTGGCTGGCGCCGTTCCTTGCTATTGCAGCGGTCACGGGTGCTGTGGTTTGGGGCTATTTCGGAATTGCCACGCCGTTCCTCTTGATCGTTCTGCTGGAGGCGCTCATAAACTATCGGCTGCGCAAGCCTTTGGAGGAAGTCCTGCACGGCTCCGAGCAGGCATTCCGTGATTTAGGCTTGCTGGCAGGGGTTCTGGCGCGAGTCGAACGGCACAGTTTCCGTGCCCCGCGTCTGCAATCACTGCAGCGCGAACTCTCGTCGCACCAACTTACAAGCTCGCGCGCGATCGCCGGTCTGAGCACCCTCGTTGACTTGATCGATTCGCGCGACAATGTGTTTGTCCGCGTACTCAATGTCCCACTCCTTTATTCCGTGCAAGTGGCGTTTACGGCAGAACGCTGGCGACGCGCTCACGGCCACGCAGTCCGGTCGTGGCTGAGCGTGATTGGCGAGATCGAAGCGCTCTTGTGTTTAGCCACCTACAGCCACGAGCATCCCGACGATCCCTTTCCCGAGTTCGTCCAGGGCGCCGCATGCTTCGATGGGACAGACATCGGACACCCGCTGATTCCGGCAGGCACTTGTATTTGCAATGATGTCCGTCTCTCCGATGGCAGGCAAGTGTTTCTGGTCAGCGGTTCGAATATGTCGGGCAAGAGCACTCTGCTGCGCATGGTCGGAATCAATGCCGTCCTCGCCATGGCTGGTGCGCCGGTGCGGGCAAAGCGTCTTCGACTGACGCCGCTGCACGTAGGCGCCAGCATCCGCGTGAACGACTCTTTGCAGGAAGGCAGTTCGCGCTTTTATGCCGAGATCACCCGGCTTCGCAAGCTTTTTGACTTTACGAGCGCCGACCCTCCGTTGCTGTTCCTGCTGGATGAACTTCTGCAGGGCACAAACTCAAAGGATCGCCGCATCGGGGCAGAAGGCATTGTTCGCGCGCTGCTGAATCGCGGAGCGATCGGATTGGTGACGACTCACGATTTGGCGCTGGTCGATATCGGCGACGCACTGAATGGCCATCTGTGCAACGTCCATTTTCAAGAGGATTTTGAAAATGGAAAAATGCATTTCGATTACAAGCTGCAGGAAGGCGTAGTCACGAAGAGCAACGGCTTGGCTCTGATGAGGTCGATCGGCTTGGATGTTTAACCTTTCCGATCGCCGCACACGCTTACGGACTAGGATTTTCCGAACGCCTCCTTATTCACCACAAACGGCATCTTCGTGACATCGCCGCCGTAGTTGGCTTCGAGCACGTCGATCAATCCCTGCACGCAGCGTCCGGCCATGCCTTTGTCGGGATCAGTGGAAAGTCGCGTGATGCGCGCCGCGCTGGCGAAGTGGGGAAACAGGCGGCAGCGGTCGGCGATCGCAGGATCGCGAAGCGGCGAGTCCGCGGGCAGCGGCTCTTTTTCGTAGACATCGAGCGCGGCGCCGGCAATCCAGTTCTCCCGCAGGGCCTTCACCAGGGCCGCTTCATCGATGACCGGCCCACGCGAGTCGTTTACTAGAAAAGCTGTCGGCTTCATCAACCGCAAGGTCTGTTCGTTAAATAGATGATAGGTGGGCGTAGCGCTCTCACCCGCGCGCAACAGCGGCACATGCACGCTGACAAAGTCAGCCTGGCGCAGGGCGTCCTCAAACGTCACATACTTGATCCAGTTCTTGTCTTTGGAAATCCCGCGCGCGTGGCGCAAGTCCATGTTCTCTTGAATGGCCTTGATGTAATCGTGATTCTCATAAGCCGGGTCGTAGCACAGCATGTTCATTTCGAAGCCGGCGCATTTCTTGATCAGCGCCAGCCCAATCCGCCCCGTGCCGATGATCGCGATGGTTTTGCCCGTGACTTCATCGCCCAGAAACGGCAGGTAAGGATGCCAATATCCCCACTGGTTGTCGCGCGTGAGGTGCTCGGCCGGCCACATCTTGCGCGCCAGAATGCCCAGCATGAAGAAGGCGAACTCCGCGGTGGCCTCGGTTAGAACGTCCGCCGTGTTGGTGAAAGGAATCTTGTAACGGTTGGCGTCGGCGCGATTGATGTTGTCGAACCCGACAGCGAATTGCGCCACCACCTTCAACGTGTTCTTGCCTGCCGCGAAGACTTCCGCATCGATCGGGTCCCGTAGCGTGGTGATCAAGCCGTCAATGCCGGAACTCACCCTTTCGAGAATCAGACTCTTCGGCGGCGCTTCCGGTTGCGGATAAACCTCTACCTCGTATCCCCGGTGGCGCAGCAGGTCAATGGCTTCTCCAATATCGCAGGTGGCAAAAACGCGGAATTTCTTGGTCATGAGTTTTCGGAATGATCTCGAAGAACTGCCAATCCTATGTCGCACCCCACTGTGCGAATCATCGAAAGTATCATACCCGATAGAAACATGCTCCCATGAGGGACGGTCTGGTAGTGGCTCAATTTGAATTCTCGGCCCATTTCGGCGTCATCCTGAGCGCAGCCGTTTTTCAGGCGGAGCGAAGGATCTCCCATTGGCTGTATCCACGGGAGATCCCTCACGCGGCTGAAGTACGCCGCGTTTCGGGATGACGGCCTCACGAAAGAGGATGAATTCAAACTGAGCCACTACCGACGTCTGCAGATATTCCTTCCCCTGTGACGTAGCTCACAGACGGAGGGACGCGGTGGCAGTACAGTTTGAGCGATCAAATCCTTCTCTGTCGAAGGGCTTTGCGCATGTCTACTGTTGTTTCGTCAACCACTACGCGGGTTTTGAATTCGAATCTGGCGCAGAAGATTATGAGCGCCGACGAAGCTGCCGCCCTCATCAAGTCCGGCGACCAGGTCGGCATGAGTGGATTCACCGGGTCGGGTTATCCCAAGGCAGTTCCAATCGAACTGGCGCGCCACATTGCGGATGCAAACTTCCGCGGGCAGAAGTTTCAGGTCAGCGTCTTTACCGGCGCATCCACCGGCCCTGAGTTGGATGGAGCGCTCGCCATGGCGGGAGGCATCCACTTGCGCCTTCCCTATCAGTCCGATCCGGAAACCCGCAAGCGCATCAACGCCGGCGAAATGGACTACATGGACATTCACCTCAGCCATGTCGCCCAGTTCGTGGAGTACGGGTTCCTGGGCAAACTCGATGTCGCTCTGATCGAAGTCACCGCCGTGCTGGAAGACGGCCGTCTGGTGCCGAGTTCATCCATCGGCAACAACAAGACGTGGATCGATCAAGCGGAGCGCGTGATCCTCGAGGTCAACTCCTGGCAGCCGGCCGCACTCGAGGGCATGCACGATATCTATTACGGTCTGCAGCCGCCGCCGAATCGCGGACCGATTCCGCTGGTGCGTCCCGGCCAGCGCATCGGCACGCCTTACCTCGAAGTTCCGCCGGAGAAGGTGGTCGCTATTGTGCTCACCGATTCTCCTGACCGCAACAGCGCCTTCAAAGCGCCTGACCAAGCGTCCAAGCGCATCGCCGGCCACATTCTCGAATTCCTCGGTTGGGAAGTGAAGAAGGGCCGCATGCCCGCGAATCTCCTCCCGCTGCAATCCGGCGTCGGCAACATCGCCAACGCGGTTCTGTTTGGGCTTGAGGAAGGCCCCTTTGAAGGCCTGACGTCTTACACCGAGGTGATTCAAGACGGCATGATTCGCCTGCTGAAATCCGGCAAGCTGACTTCAGTTTCAGCCACGGCATTCTCCATGAGCCCGGATATGCTGAACGAAGTGAATGCCGATATGGCCAACTACCGGGAGCGCATCGTTCTGCGCTCGCAGGAGATCTCGAATCATCCCGAAATCATTCGCCGCCTCGGCGTCATCGCCATGAACGGCATGATCGAGGCCGATATCTACGGCAACGTCAACTCGACCCATGTCATGGGATCGCGCATCCAGAACGGCATTGGCGGCTCCGGCGATTTCGCCCGCAACGGATATCTCTCGATCTTCATGGCTCCGTCGACGGCGCAGCATGGCACCATCTCGACCATCGTTCCCATGGTTTCGCATGTCGACCACACCGAGCACGACGTGCAGGTCGTTGTCACCGAGCAAGGACTGGCGGATTTGCGCGGACTCTCGCCCCGTCAGCGTGCGCATCTCATCATCGAAAAGTGTTCCAGTCCGGACTACAAACCTTTGCTGCTCGATTATCTGAACCGTTCGGAACGGCTGTCCTATGGCAAACACACGCCGCACCTGCTGGGCGAATCGCTGGGTTGGCACAACCGCTATCTGCGAACCGGCAATATGCGTCCTCACGAGGAGAACTGAACGGAATCTTGAATTCGCACAAGTTCTAGAGCAACAACTTCCCTAGCCGCTGGGATTGATTAATCGGCGACGCTTCGAGCGTACTCTCCACAAAAGAGGTTCAGCCCGCGGATACCCGCTTGCCGGGAAACTTCGCATATCATCAGAAAACAGAAGACAAGAAGAAAGCTCGGAGTTTCCCGTCTACTTGCAAAAACTCGACAAGGCGACAGTTGCGACCATGCTGGCTGGCATGTGTACGTTCCTCAACGTCTACTGCACACAGCCGTTGCTGCCCATGTTGCGAGAGGTGTTTCATGCCTCCGAGTTGCAAGTCAGTCTCACCGTAAGCGCGACCATTTTCGCCACCGCACTCACCGCGCCGTTCATTGGCATGATTGCCGAGCGCCGCGGCCGCAAGAAGGTCATCGTACCTTCGTTGTTCCTGCTTACGATTCCAACCGCCCTGGCAGCGACTTCCACCAGCCTGAAAGCGCTCATCTTCTGGCGGTTTGCCCAAGGTCTTTTCGTGCCGGGCGTCATCGCGGTGATGCTCGCCTACGTAAATGAAGAATGGGCTGGACGCCGCGTGGGCCGCGCCATGTCCGCCTATGTGACGGGAACGGTGTTCGGCGGATTTCTTGGGCGCTTCATCTCCGGTGTAATCGCCACTCACTGGCATTGGCGCGCTACCTTCTTGGTGCTCGCCGCCCTCAACCTGGCCGGAGCGGTTGTGGTCCGCGCCTGGCTTCCTCTGGCCAAGAATTTTGTGCGCGCGGAACATTTGCAGCAGGTGGTGAACCACGCCAAACAACATCTGCGGAATCCGCGGCTGCTGGCCAACTTCGGCATGGGAGCTACCGTCCTGTTCGCGCTGGTCGGGTGCTTTACCTATGCGAACTTTTACCTTGCCGCCGCACCCTTTCATTTGAACTCGGCACAGCTGGGCAGCATTTTCTTTGTCTACCTGCTGGGAGTGGTCATCACGCCGCAGTCCGGTTGGTTTCTCGATCGATTCGGCTTCCGCCACGCCACCGTCCTCTATTGCAGCATGATGATCGTGGGACTGCTCTTCACCCTGGTGAAATCGCTGCCGGTGGTGATTGTTGGGCTCGCCATCTTTTCTTCGGGAGTCTTCGTGGCGCAGGCGGCAGCCACCGTGCAAACGGGCGCCATCGCTGGCCGCGCCCGCTCCTCTGCCGCCGGACTCTATGTGACCTTCTACTATCTGGGAGGAAGCGTGGGCGCCACGCTCACCGACTGGTTCTGGCGTTGGGCGGCGTGGCCCGGCTGCGTCGCGCTGTTGGGAGGAGTTTCGTTGCTGAGTTTCTGGCTTGCCCGAATCAGCAGCCGCCCCTCTGACCAACTCGATTCCAGGGAAATCGAGTTGGTGGGCGATTGAAAATCGCAAAGCTGCATGGGACCGACCACGACTCGGCGAGGCTCGCTGAGTTGGATTTTGAGAAGTGATGCCGCTTGCGCTAGCGCATGCCCGCGTAGAAGAGATGCTCGCGCCCTTCCCTCTTCTCTTCCGCCCGCTTCTTCTTGAAGGCCATCAACTCCACGGCCTTGCGGGCGATGTGTTCGGCGCTCACTTCGAATTCCTTGATTAACTCCCAGGGCGCGCCCGAATCCCCGAAACGGTCCTTCACTCCAATCGCTCCCGTGATCAGAGGCACATCGTAGAGTCGCGGAGTTTCGGTCAGGATGCCGCTGACCCGCCACGCCAGCGCTCCAATCTGGTGCTCTTCGGCGGTAATCACAACGCCCGTATCTTCGGCGGCGCGAATGATGGCTTCCGTATCAATCGGCTTGAGCGTGTGCAGGTTCAGAACCCGGGTTTCGTAGCCGTAGTCTCGCTTGAGGATGTAGGCCGCGCGCATCGCCTCGGGAACCATGGGCCCACAAGCAATGATGCTCAGGTCTTCGCGCTCATCTTTGTAACCGGCAGCCAGCCGGGTCTCAAACGCGTCGGCGAAGGTCGCCGCCTCGCTGCGCAGGCGAATCACGTTCGCTTTACCGAACACAAAAGGCGTCTTCTCATTCGTGACCACAGGCGTGGCTTCGCGGGCAAAGCGAATATACTTCGGACCCACATGTTGCATCAGCAGGTAATTCGTGGCCTTGCGCGTCTCGATTACATCACAGGGCACGACCACTGACATGTTGGGCAGGCCTTGCATGGCGAACAAGTCTTCGAGCGCCTGATGCGTGGCGCCGTCGGGGCCAACCGAGACCCCGCCGTGCGCTCCGGCAATCAGGACATTGAAGTTTCCGTAGCAGACCGAAGTGCGGATCTGATCCAGATTGCGAGCCGCGGCAAACGTGGCATAAGTGCCCAGCACCGGCAGCTTCCCTTCCTTGGCCAGCCCCGCGGCCGCCGACGTGGCCGATTGTTCGGCGATCCCCATGCTGATCCAGCGCTTCTTGCGCTCCGGCTTGCCGGCATAGAACTCGCTGATGGTGATCGATCCGGAAATGTCCAGCCCCAGACAAACCACGCGCTCATCATCGCCATTCTCTGCGAGCGACTGGCCAAAGCCCTTGCGCGTGGGCTCCATTTTGGCTTTCATAGTGTCCCCGGCATTCCACCAGTAATCGCGGGAGAACTTGGGCATCTTGGAATCGAGGTTGTGCTCAACCTCCGCCTGATAGGCCTTCGCCTTGTCCAGCAAATGCTGCACGGGAATGCGTTCGCTGAGGCCGAGTTCTTGCAGCGCCCTGGTCAGTTCTTCTTGGTTAGGCACTTTGCCGTGCCAGCCCGCCTGATCCTGCATGAAGCTGACGCCCTTGCCCTTTACGGTATCGGCAAGGATGACGACCGGCTTCCCCACTGACGCCTTTGCTTGTTGAAGCGCGTCCACCACCTGGTTCATGTCATGCCCATCGACGCGCATTACATTCCAGCCAAAGCTGGCGTATTTCGCGGCCAGCGGTTCGACGTCCATCACGTCTTTCACCCAGCCATCAATCTGCAGGCGATTGCAGTCGATGATGCCGATCACGTTGTCGAGGTGGAAGTGACCGGCCTCCATGGCAGCTTCCCAGACCTGGCCCTCCTGCTGTTCGCCGTCGCCCATCAGGCAGAAAATTTTGTGTGATTTATTGTCGAGCCTCGCCGCCAGCGCCATGCCTACGGCGATACTCAGCCCTTGTCCCAGCGACCCCGTGGAAACCTCAACCCCCGGCAGTTTGAGACAGTGCGGATGACCCTGATAGGCAGACCCCAGCTTGCGCAGCGTCATCACGTCCAAGACGGGGCAGAAACCTGCGACCGCCAATCCCAGGTACAGGCTTGGCGCCTTGTGACCGGTGGACCAGATGATCCGGTCGCGGTCTGGCCAGGAAGGATTGCTGGGATCGTGATCCGCAACTTTGAGGTAGAGGGCGGCGGTGAGATCCATCACCGAGAGCGTGCCCCCGGCATGTCCCGAACCAGCCGCGCACAGCGCGACCAGGTCATATCCGCGCATCAGGTTCGCGGCATCCTGAAGCTGTTCGATGGAATAGTCCCGGATGGTCTTCCCGGTCGTGGAATCCTTGAGGGCCATGGCGTCCCCTTTGCGCCGGAAGAAAACACACCACACGACGCTACGCAGAGATTAAGGGGACAAGAAGAGAAGGACAGTGACGGGAATCACTGGGCGGGGTGATGTAAAGCCGTCCGGAACACATTCGATCTTGGACCATCCCATCAGGCGGCTTGTTTGCGAGCGCTGAAGGTAAGAATGGAGCCTGACAAACTCAGGCTGGAAGTCCTTAAAGCCCGAGGCGGTCAGGTACTGCTCCATCTGAGAAAGGTCGAATACGTGAAGGCCGTGATTCTTGCGACTCCACTCGCGCACCCAACGAAACTTTAGAATGCCTCCGTCCCCGGCTGCGAAAGTGAAGACGGAGAGAATTGCTCCCGGCTTCATGACCCGAGCCATTTCGCGCAGAGCGATCACGGTATCGGTGAAGAGATGAAGCGAGCCACAACAGAGGGCGGCATTGAAGACGCTGTCGTCGAATGGGAGGGCCTCCACTCGCGCCCGGGCAAAACGCACGTTGGGAGTGCCTTCCTGCGCAACGTAGGCCGCGCCTTGCCGCAGCATTCCCATGGATACGTCGATTCCGAAGACCTCTTTCGATGATGACGCGACCCGCCGGCCGTAGGTGCCTGGGCCGCAGGCTACGTCCAGCACGCGGCCTTCGGTCGATTGGACTTTCTGAATCACGGTACTGACCAGTTGAGCCAGAGACGGGCTGTGCAGTCCGCCATAGAGATTCAGAACGATCGGATACCACAACTTCGACTCGTAGATTCCAGCCATCCGATCGATGAAGCGCATTCTCCTCAGTTCGGGGTCGGCGCTGCGGGATAACTCTTCAAGAATGAAGTCGGGAATGCCGGCGCTGATCGGATAGACCAGGGAGCAGGTGGGACAGCGCAGGGTATCATCTTCTTGGAGCAGGAGACGCTTGCAGGCAGGGCAGGCGTAGATACCGAATTCGCTCCCTACGGGAGTGTCAGTCGTGTTCGGCCTCCTCAGTGCCGTGGATGGCTGGAATTCAGTTTTGTCTTCGTCGGCATTGCCATGCAGCTTTTATTCAGCCACTTCTTGATGCACCGCAATTTCAGATCCTGCCAAACTCACTTTCGTGCAGGCCTGCCCGTGCCCTAGTGCATACTTCACGGAGGGATAGACGCGGGCGGAAGCGATGGTGAGCGCCAGCGATACGAGTGCTTTCCGGCCCCATCGGGTTTCGATCTCGCGGCGCAGCCGGTCCGACGTCGCGATGTCGCGGTGCAGAACCGCTTGCGCAAAGCGGAACCCTAGCGCGGCGTCGGGCGGCATGGCTGCTTCATCGCCGAGCAGAACTGCGCGGATCGCCAAGGGGCTCATGCCGTCGCGCTCCGCCATTTTCACCACGAGTTGGGTGCAGGGTCCGCAATCCTCGGAAAGCGTGGCGGCCAGCTTGGCCGCGTACCACGCCTCTTTCGGCGCGTCTTCGCGGTAGCTCGAGATTCCCAGTATCTTGGAAAAGCGGAAGAAAGCACGCGGGCTGGCATCATAAATATCCCGCGCGTAGGACATGTCATAGTCGAAAGCGCGCTCAAAGGCGGCGATGCGACGCCGCACCAACCATCCGAGCATCTTCAGATCTCCTTACTCATTGGAAAGATTCCGTAAGGCAAGCTAGAGATTCTGTTTGGTCCACTGATCAATGCGATCCAGCGCCTGCTGCAGGTTCTCCAGAGAGTTGGCCACGCTGAAGCGCAGGTAACCTTCGCCGAACCCGCCGAATGCCGTGCCGGAAAGCGCTGCAACTCCGGCCTGTTCCAGCAGAGCATCCGCGAGCGGCTTCGACTTCCATCCCGTCTTGGTGATGTTGGGGAAAACGTAGAACGCGCCCTTGGGCATGCGGCAGGAAAAGCCCTTGATCTTATTCAAGCCGGCGACGAAGGCGTCGCGCCGGCGCTTGAACTCGGCACACATATGATCCACGGAACTCTGGTCGCCGCGCAGAGCTTCAATGCCCGCCACCTGGGTAAAGCTGGCGGTGCACGAATTGGAGTTGGTCATCAGCCGCGTGATGTGGGCTGCCAGATCCGCGCGCATTACGCCGTAACCCATGCGCCAGCCGGTCATGGCATAGGTCTTCGAGAAACCGTCGAGGAGAATGGTGCGCTCCTGCATGCCGGGCACGGACATGATGGAAAAATGCTCGCCTTCAAAGAGAAGGCGGCTGTAGATCTCGTCCGACAAGACAAGGATGTTGCGGTCGCCGATGACTTTGGCAACCTGCTCGACGTCTTTTCGCTGCATCACGCCGCCGGTGGGGTTCTGCGGGGAATTCAGAATGATGAGTTTGGTGCGGTCGGTGATGAGAGCCGCGAGCTCGTCTACATTGAGGGAGAAATCGCGCTCTTCGCGCAGTTGGATGGGCACGGCACGGCCACCGACGTAATGGATCATCGACTCGTAGATGGGGAAGCCGGGGTTGGGGTAGATGACCTCATCTCCTTCATCAATTAATGTAAGGATGGTGAAGAAAATGATTGGCTTACCGCCTGGTACGACTACTACCTCCTCGGGGGTAACCTTCACATCGCGAGTGCGGCTGACGTAATCGGCGATGGTCTGGCGCAGTTCGGGCAGGCCGGCGGAAGGACCATAGTGAGTCCAGCCTTTGTGCAACGCGTCCACGGCGGCTTCGACGACGTTGGCGGGAGTATCGAAATCCGGCTCACCGATCTCGAGGTGGATGATGCTCTTGCCTTGACGCTCGAGGGCGCGGGCTTTATTCAGAACTTCGAAAGCAGTTTCGGTGCCCAGGCGCGACATGCGGCGGGCCAGTTGCAGTTCGTATTGCGTAGTTTGTGCCATGATGGCGAACGCTCCTTGAAGTAGAGCCGAACGGCACATTATACGCCGGGGTTTAACGTGCGCTGGCGCGGAGGTCATTGTGCAGGAAGAATGGGAACAGGAGCGGAGAGGAAAAACGCTCTAACACAGGGGGCACAGGGGAACACAGAGGATTGCGAACTTGCGCCTCGGGGAGCGAGCAGAAACGGGGAACACGGTACCGCCTCAACACTTGAAGGCGTTCTTCAAGTGGCAGCTTTTGCGGCGTGTTTGGGGGCGCGCCTGGTACAGATGGTTTTCTTTATTGGCCGTCTGTTCGAGGCTAAGCTTCTTTAAGCTTGCTCCCTCTGCTTTCTATCCTCTTTGCTTTCTATCTCTTTTGTGATTTTCCTGTTCCTCAGCCTTACAGGTTTTAAGCTTGGAAGTGATCACTCCCACAACGGGCGGCAGCCCTGAGCTATTCAGGGTAGCTTATCTGGAACGCCCTGATTTAGATGTCCCCCTGTCCCTTGCTCGCATGGGAAGGTTGCGGGGGCCGGGCGTTGATCTAGAATCGCGCGGCTTTACATCCAGGCCTTACCTTGCCAGATTAGGAAATTGCAGGGGCCAAGTGAAGGTTGGATGTCACAAGGGTGAAAATTGTTCTGTGGAAAACTGCTGGAGCGCGGCAGCGACTAAAGGCGCTTTACGGTGGCGGACTTAACGGTAGGCCTGAAGGCCATACCCTGATACGAATCGCGCGGATACGAATCGAAATCGGAGGTAGTGGTGCAGTTTGGCTCACGCTCTGGGCCGGTTGAGCGGGAGATCCCTTCGGCTTCGCTCAGGGCAGGCTCTTCGCTACGCCTGAAAAACGGCGCCGCTCAGGATGACAATCGTCATTCTGAGACGCTGTGCTCTTCGTTCTGCGCACGGAGGACGCGGTCGACGGAGTAGGGAGCGCGGTTGCGGGGTTCGTGATAGTGGCGGACCTGCATTTCGCCGAGCAGGCCGATGGCGAGAAGATTCAATCCGCCGAGAAGCAAGCCGAGCGCCAGCATCATCAGTGGGCCGTGCGATGCCATGACTGGAACGTGGCGCAGGAATTTTTCCACTCCCAGCCAAGCGACAACGGCACTGCCGCCAAACAGGCTGAGGAGGCCGAAGGTCCCGAAGAAGTGCAGCGGACGAGAAAGATAGCGAAGCAGGAAGCGAATGGTGATGAGATCGAAGAACACGCGGAAGGTGCGCGTGATGCCGTAGTGCGAAGTACCGCGCTCGCGGTTCACATTGCGGATGGGCACTTCGCAGATGGAAGCGCCATACCAGGAAGCCAGCGCCGGGATGAACCTGTGCAACTCACCATAGAGCGGGACCTGCTCGAGGATCTCGCGGCGATAGGCTTTGAAGGTGGTGCCGAAGTCGTGAATGTCGACGCCGCTGAGTTTGGCCATGAGCCAGTTGGCGACGCGGGAGGGGATGCGGCGCATCCAAAAGTTGTCGATGCGGACTTTGCGCCAGCCGCTGACAATGTCGTACCCGGCCGCGATCTTCTCCAGAAACAGCGGGATGTCGGCGGGATCGTGTTGCAGATCGCCATCCATGGCGATGATGTACTCGCCGCGGGCATGGTCGAAGCCGGCGGCCAGTCCGGCGGTTTGGCCGAAGTTGCGGCGGAGCTTGACCACAGTGACGCGGCTGTCGACGGCTGCGATCTCGCGCAGCATGGCAAAGGTGTGGTCGCTGGAGCCGTCATCCACCAGCACGATTTCGAAAGTCTCGCCGGCGGTCTCCATCACCGCTTTCAGGCGGTCGTAGAGGTCAGTAACGTTCTCCTGCTCATTGTGCAGAGGGACGACGATGGAGTACTTGGGCACAGTCTTTTTATTATAGCGCAAAGAGCGGGCTTCGGACCTTGGACCTCGGACTTCGGTAATGTCTGAAATCACATTTCAGACACTAGCCGGACTTCAGGGGTTGGCCTTCACGCCTCGACGACGGAGAGCGCTCAAGTGGATTAGTCTGACGTCCGAGGTCTGAGGGCCGGTGTTTGGTCTAACGTCCGAGGTCCGGCGCCCGAGGTCCGCTATCAGCCCTGTTCCTTCAGTTTCAGCCGCGACTTATTTTCTTCGAGGAACTTCTTGATATCCTCGGCCGCGCCGAGCAGGCGATTCCACTGCTCGTAGTAGAGCGTGACCGGGAATCGGCCCAGTCCGTAGACGCTGACGCCGCCTTTTTCGCCGACCTTGAAAATCAGGTCGCCGCTGCGCTTCTTAGTCTCAACTTCTTTTTCCAGTTGGGACAACTTGGCTTTCAGTTCTTCGTAAGTTGGTTCTGCCATGCGTTTCCTCGCAATGAAGTTTGATGTCTGCTTCTATAGTAACTTGCCCCGGCATCGGCTTGCGCTGGACGACACGCTTAAACCTGATTCAGTATGACTCAGAGGAGTAACGGTCCTCTTGTAAAGGATTGTAAAACCGCGGGCCTCAGCCCAGGGACTGGGAGGCTGGCTGGTAGAATGAGAAGATCGTCTCTGGGCTGCTGGAGACGCTTCCTTTAAGGAGAAACGCTTGTCGATGAAGTCCGCCCCCAGATTACTTGTTGGCTTTGTACTTGCCAGTTCCCTTTCGACGATTGCGGCCGCCCAGCAAACGCCGACGCCGGATGCAACGAGCGCGCAAACCCAAGCCAATCCTGCCGGCACGGCGGGGCAGCAGACCGCTTCCGATCCGAAGGCGCAGAGCGCGCCGGGTCAGGCTCCTGCAGATCATTCTTCTTCAGATCATTCTTCTTCAGACCAAGCTTCTTCAGACCAGGACAAGAAAGGGCAAAGCACGAGCGGCCAAGCGAAAACGGGGACATCGTCCGGAACATCATCCGGAACGTCGAACGACAGGCTCTTCCTTGCGCTGCCGAATTTCCTGACCCTGGAGAATGCCGGCAAAGTGGCGCCGCTCACGACGGGCCAGAAATTCAAAGTTGTGGCTCGAGGCACCTTCGATAAGATCGAGTTTCCCTGGTATGGAGTTCTGGCGGGCATCAGCCAGGCGGAGAACAGTGAACCCGGCTATGGCCAAGGCTGGGAAGGCTATGGGAAACGCTATGCCTCCGCCTTTGCGGATGGAACCATCGAAAACTTCATGGTGGCTGCGGTTTTTCCATCGCTTCTGCATCAGGATCCCCGATTTTTCCAAACCAGCGAAGGTGGGTTCGCGCACCGGGCTGGTTATGCGGTCAGTCGAATCCTCATCACCCGCACCGATTCCGGCCGTTCGCAGTTCAACTATTCTGAAATCATTGGCAGCGCCTTGTCGGCCGCAATCTCCACCAACACCTACCATCCCCGAGCCTTCATCACGACTCGTTACGACCCGACTACGAACATGTTGATTTATGTTCATAATGCCTCCGATCGTACTCTGTCGAACACGCTTAGCGTGTGGGGCTCGCAGGTGGGGTACGACACGATCACGATCGTGATCAAGGAATTCTGGCCCGACATTCATCGCAAGATGAACCACAAGCACAACGAGGCCCAGGCGGGCGGTTCCACTCCTTAGGCCGCTTCCGGCTTGAAGATGATGCCCTGACTTTTTCTGCTGTTCATGATCACTCGTATCGGGGCATCGAAGTGCAAGTGGCGGACGCATCCGTCTTCGTCCACGGAAGGCTGCTGGTTTAGCCATTCCCAGTCCACCGAGCCTTCGCCGGCATCGGGATTCACCGTGAAGTAACCGATCTGGAATGCGGTGAGGTTCTGAAAGAAATGACTGCCCTGCGAAGGGGTGACACGAAAATCGCGGAAGCCGGCTTCGACAATGACGCGGGCGCCGGAGATTTCGTCCCACTCGACGGGAATTCCCAGCCAGGGATCGTTCGATCCCCAGCGGCCGACGCCGATTAGCAGATACGGCCGGTTCTCGGCGCTGAGCAGGCCGTTAAAATGGGCCACGGCTTTGGCCACTTCCTGGCTGCGCCCGCGCTCGAAGCGCTGGGAATCGACCACGACAACGTCGTGCAGGTTTTCGATGCGTCCGTTGCCCAGAACCTTGCTGCTCTGGCAAAGCAACTGTTGCGGGTCGATATTGCCGACCGACAAGTCCTGGTGATCGCGGGAAAGGGTGAGCGGGCGGATTTGCAGGAAGCCAAACTCCGCCGCTTCGCCGGGTTGACGCGGCAGGCGAACGGCGAACTCGATTTCGACAGGAACTCCGAGCGCGTCCTCCCCGGCTTTTATCAGAGTTTGGAGAATCGTTGGCAGGGGGAAGAATCCGTGTTTGAGTATGGGCGCAAAGCTGACGATGCGGATTCCGGGCCGGCTCACGCCGTCGTAGATCGCCTCGTTATCTTCGGAATACGTGGAGCCGACGGCGGGCAGAGTGCCGTCGGCCTCGGCCGCATCCAGGCCGAAGCGCAACTCGTGCAGATGTCCGGGGCGGCCTTGGGGAATGCCGTCTAGATCGAGCGCCCAGAACTCGGTCTGCGAGTTCGCGAGAATGTCTTCCACCGAGGAGAATTGCACCAGACTCTGGGGATAGCGCGGGCAGAAGGTCAAACACTTTCCGCCATCGACCACGGCGCGGCCAAGTCCTAAGGCGACCGCGGCAATTCCGTCGGCGAAGGTCATCGGAGCTACGGGATAGAAATTGTGCGACCGCACCACGCCCGAGAAATCGGGATAGAAGCGTTGTCCGTGCACGGTGCCTACAAGTTGCTGGACGATCACCGCCATCTTTTCTTCTTCCAGACGGTAAGGCGTGGCCCGCACGTAGGCTTTGGCGTGGCGGCTGAAGGTAGAAGCATAGACGCGCTTGATGGCGTCGATTAACTCGGCGAGACGCACTGCGAGGTCCGGATGCTGATTGCCCAGCATGAAGGTCTCATAGACCCCGGTAAAAGGCTGGTATTGCGAGTCTTCGAGCAGACTGGACGAGCGCACAGCGAGGGGATAGGTGACCTGCTCGAGGAACGCCTTCAGGTCTTCCTGCAACTTCGTGGAGAGAGGGGCGGCCAGAAATCTCTGCACGATTTCGGCATCGTCGTCGCGATGCAGGGCGAAATCCAGCAGGTTGTTCTCCGTCATGAATTGATCGAAGGCATCGGTAGCCAGGACGAGAGCGGGCGGCACGGCGATGCGGATGTTGGGAAACCTGCGAATGATGCGGTTCTTGCGCAGAAGATGGCGCACGAAGGCGAGGCCGCGCGCCTTGCCTCCCAGGGAGCCGGAGCCGATCCGCAAGAAACCGGATTCCGACGGTTTGAAAGTGTCAGCGTTGAAGTCGCCGATGAGCAGTTCGCTTTGTTCGCGGCGGTAGTCGCTGATGGATTCGATCAAGTCGCGGCGCAGGTGTTCCGGACCGGAAAAATCTGAGACCTTGCGCGGGCGCAACTTGGCGGCCAGGGCAAACTCGGTTCGCGCCATGAGCCAATGGGAAAAATGGTTGCTCTGGGCGTGGTATAGGAGGCTTTCGGGGGAAACCGTCTGCAACTGCTCTTCGAGTTCATTCAAATCTTTAGCGCGGCCCACTTCCCGCAGATCGGGGAGACGGAAGACGAAATCGCCGAAGCCGAATTGCTCGGTGAGGATCCGGCGCAAGTCTTTGAGCAATGTTGGCGAACGTTTCCGCAGAAACGAATACCCCGCGGCCAGGGCGCGCGGACGAAACTCGGTGCGGCTGGTCTGCAGGACCACCGGAACATCCGGTACCAGCGATTTCATCAGGCGGGCGAGTTCAAAGCCGGCCTCGGGACTGAGTTTGCCCTCCCAGGGAAATTCGACGTCCGAGACTAGCGCGATCAGGTAATCGCGATACTCTTGCACCAACTGGGCGGCATCTTCAAAGTTCGAGCACAGCAGAATCTTCGGACGCGCCTGCATCCGCACCAGCTTGTGCGCGACGTTGATGCCTTCCTGAATGACGCGCCGCGACTGCTTGATCAGCTCGGTGTAAATTACCGGCAAGAACGACGAGTAGTAACGGATATTGTCTTCGACCACCAGCAACACCGGCACGCCCATGGCGCGGGTGTCGTGTAAAACGTTGCGCTTGTCCTCGATGTACTTGACGATAGCGATGAGAATGCGCGCATTGCCTTGCCAGAGAAATATCCGCTCGATGTCGGTGACAGGATTCCGGCTGATGAAGTTCTTGACTTCGCGATAGTCGTAGGCGAGGACGACCACGGGGACGTCCAGGCCGGCGCGCTTAACCTCGTGCGCCAACTGCGCGGCCGTCATGTCGCCGACGGCAAGGTTGGTGACGATCAGGTTGAAACGGGGCTGCGAACGCGCCAAGCCCAGCGCCTCGGCGCAACTGGAAACATGGGTGATGCCGGGAATCTGCTGCAGGTTGAGTTCGAGCGACTCGTCGATTAACAATTCGTTGAGGCGGCCATCTTCGCGGAGGATGAAAGAGTCATAGAGGCTGGAGACCAGAAGGATGTTCTGGACCTTGAAAGGCATCAGATTGTCGAAGCCTTCGAGGCGGGCTTCGGCGTCGAGGAGGGGTTCGGTGATGGGGCGGAGGGACATAACGAGAAAGTTAACCGCCAATCATACGCCGCGGATTTGTTAGTCTAAGAAAAAAGACGCTCCAAATCGCGTGCGCCGTGCACGACGCGCAGCACCAATACTTCGTCATCGTCGAAGCGGTAGAAGATCAAATGTTTAGGGAATCCCGTGATGTTAGTTCGCCGCACGCCCGACAGGGCCTTGGATCGGAAGACGCACGGGGCGCCTGTAGCCAGACGGCGGACCGCCTGCAAGATGGCCGACTTGACTGCTTTTTCCCACCGCCGCGCTAGTCCCCGCCCGGCTTGCGCAGCGTACCAGTCAGCCTGCTCCAAGATGTCGGCAATGGCCGCATCGCTGAAGACGAGCCGCCGCTTTTTCATCGGCGCCTGGCGTGCGCACGAAGTGCGGCGATCAGGCCCTTGCGGCGAATCTCATCCACAGACATCTCGATTTTCGGCCCCTTGGCGGCAGCGGTAAGCTCCAGCTCGAGATTGCTCAGGCGCCGTTCTTTGTCCTGACGAATCAGTTCCCGGACATATTCGCTGGGCGTACCCCAGTCGCCCGTCGCGACTTGTCCTTCCACATATTCCTTCAAGGCTTCGGGGAGAGAGATATTCAGCGAAGTCATGGGCATAGCTTCATAATATGACAGTTTATGACGGCTATCAAGATAATGCTTTGAATGGAGGCTCGTGCCGGAGGCACGATTGAAATCTTGCACCATCGCGCCCCTTGATGTTTCAGCCGTCCCTCCGGGACGAGGTTCCTCATCGTAACGTCGCACCCGGCGTTGGAAACGCCGGGCTATTATCAGTCGTCCCTCCGGGACGATGCACGCACCTTTAAGGGCATCAGGTTGTCGAAGCCCTTCAGGGCGCGCTTCGGCATCGAGGAGAGGCTCGATCATGGGGTGAGGGTCATAAAAGAGGCCTCGTTCTCTCCTCGGACGTCTTAGGCTCCTACTCGGTCGGGGCGCTTGGATCAACGCGAAGGGCCGACTGGAACTGCTTCATCAGAGCGTCGGAGTCGGCTTCACTCGTTGACGGGCAGGGCATATACAGCGTCCGGCGGTAGCCCATCCTATCGAGGTGAGCTCGCGCCCAGTCCCAAGCTGTCTTATAGCGAAAGGCGATGAGCGGCCGATCTCTGGTAACGGCGAGTCGCCGCGCAAGATCGGCCGCTGCGCCCTCCTTTTGCTCCCGCGTCAGTTTGAGTTTCTCATCGCCGCCGGTCGGCCTTCTTACAAGATCGGCAAAGCCAAATCCATCCGCAAAAGCAGCGTCGTCTTCGGACCCCGGCGGCAGCGCATTTGACACTATCTGGTACTTGCGAAGCTGATTCCAGAGATGTTGCCCATGGCGACCTTGATAGTAGTGCCCAAGCTGCACGGACTTCTTTGCTGGGTTAAGTCCTACAAAAACCGCCTTCAGGCCAGGTCGTAGCAACTCCTTGAGAGTTATGATCGTCTGGCCGTTGACAGCGATTTCCTCAGTAGCCATAACATGCCTCAAGAAGTTACGGGGTGGAGCGTCGTCCACCCCGCATCGTATCAGCCTTCAGCAAACGCGGGCGAGAGCGCCCGCGCTACATAAAGCAGCTACACCAGGCCCTGATCCAGCATGGCGTCGGCTACTTTCAGGAAGCCGGCGATGTTGGCGCCGTTGACGAGGTTGCCGGGCGTACCGTATTTCTCGGCCGTTTCGAAGCAGTTGCGGTGGATGGAGATCATGATTTTGTGTAGTCTGTCATCCACTTCCTCGCGGGTCCAGGAGAGGCGTGCGCTGTTCTGGGACATTTCCAGACCAGACGTAGCCACGCCGCCAGCATTTGCCGCCTTCGCCGGACCGTAAAGAATCTTGGCATCCAGGAACAGCTTGGTTGCCTCCAGCGTGCTGGGCATGTTGGCGCCTTCGGCGACCAGCTTGATGCCATTCTTCAACAGGTTCGCCGCATCCTTCGCGGTGATTTCATTCTGGGTGGCGCTGGGGAAAGCGCAATCCGCTTTGATGTTCCACAGCGGGTTGTGCTCCAGCTTGATGTCCGTCGGGATGAAGATCGCCTTCTTGTAGCGGTCCGAGTAATCACGGATACGCCCGCGCTTCACGTTCTTCAGCTCCAGAATGTAAGCCAGCTTCTCGCGATCGATTCCGTCCGGATCATAGATGACGCCGTTCGAATCCGACACGGTCAAGGGCTTCGCGCCCAGGTCAAGCAACTTCTCAATCGTGTACTGGGAGACGTTGCCGCTGCCGGAAACCAGGCAGAGCTTGCCTTCCAGCGAATCCTTCTTGCTCTTCAGCATTTCACTGGCGAAATACACGCAGCCATAGCCGGTGGCTTCCGGACGAATCAACGATCCGCCCCAGTTCAGCCCCTTGCCGGTAAGTACGCCGGTGAACTCGTTGCGCAGGCGCTTGTACTGACCAAACAGATAGCCGATTTCGCGTCCGCCCACGCCGATGTCGCCGGCGGGAACGTCGGTATCCGGCCCGATGTGGCGCTGCAGCTCGGTCATGAAGCTTTGGCAGAACCGCATCACTTCGTTATCGCTCTTACCTTTGGGATCGAAATCCGAACCGCCCTTGCCGCCGCCCATGGGGAGTGTGGTGAGCGAGTTCTTAAATACCTGCTCGAACGCCAGGAACTTCAGAATGCCGAGGTTGACCGAGGGATGGAAGCGCAGGCCGCCCTTGTAAGGGCCGATGGCGCTGTTCATCTCAATGCGGAAACCGCGGTTTACCTGAATATTTCCCTGATCGTCGAACCAGGGCACACGGAACATCAGTACGCGCTCCGGCTCTACAACCCGGTCTAGAATGCGGTTGGATTGATACTCGGGATGCTTGGCCAAAACCAAGCGCAGAGAATCAAACACCTCCCGCACCGCCTGATGGAATTCAGGCTCGGCCGGGTTCTTCGCGCGCACACTGATCATTACATCTTCAATGTAGTCGCCGGGAGCCTTGATTCCGGGCGTTGTTAGAGTGCCGAAAGTCATAGTCCTACCTCCGTAGGTACATCAGTTACTAAACCGCTTCAATTCTGCGCTTCTAATCCCAGCCCGCAAGGACTTGGAGCACTTGTAGGGGTGATTCGCGTCACGCAATGGTTCAGGTTTTGAATCATGGAGTTACGGGGAGCCCTGCAGACGTCGGACGTCAGACCTCAGACGTCAGGCGTCCGTGAGCCGGTGCACTGCCACGCCGGATGGTTGGCCTAGAGTGGAACCGCTCCGGGCCGCAGTGAGTTAGAGCTCAAGGATACGCTTCCTGCCTCGCTTCGGAAACCAGCAATCATCGCAAGCGAGTTTTGACGTTTGCAGATTGCGCCGGCCCGCGAGAACCAATCTGGCGGATTGACCGGGAACCCTCTGAGGAGTAGTGTTTTGAATCAATTTCGACAAAATCTTAGCGGCTTTGCTCCGGGAGGTAAGGCGGCGTGTTCTGTTCTGGATGCGGGAATAGCGTTCCTGAGGGGGAGCGGTTCTGCAGAATCTGCGGCAAGGAAGGTTCGGCAGCCGGTACGCCCGCCCCTGCGCTTGGACCATCTGCGGAGGGCACGGTTTTTCCAGCACAGACTAGCGGTAAAGCGATCGCCAGTCTGGTCTGTGGTCTTTTTCTTTTCGCCTTTCCGTTGTCGATTCTGGCAATCATATTTGGACATCTCTCGGTTTCGGAGATCCGCAAGAGCGCAGGCCGGCTCAAAGGCGAGGGCATCGCGATCATCGGCCTTGTTCTGGGCTATCTTGGATTGGCGGCTATTCCGGTGACTCTAATCATTGCAGCGATTGCGATTCCAAATCTATTGCGTGCTCGTATGGCGGCGAACGAATCGTCGGCGATTGTCTCGGTTCGACAGATTGTCGCGGCTGAAGCTGGTTACTCCTCATCCCACCCCGGGAATGGCTATACCTGCAGGCTGTCCGATCTTGCCACAGTGATTGATGCGAAATTAGCGCGCGGAGAAAAGAACGGTTATATCTTTGATTTATCCGGCTGCCGCGCGGACGTCGATGGTGGAAACGTGGGGTTTCTGGTGGTGGCCTACCCTGCGGCGCTTGATCAAACGGGGAGTCAATCCTTTTGCTCCGACGAGAGCGGCGTCGTCAAAACTGACGTATCGGGCTCACACCAGCATTGCATGGCCAATGGTTCAACATTTTAGGGAAGAGAGTGAATATCCATTAAGCCGGAGGAAACTGAATGTTCTGTCCTCAATGCGGGGCAAGTAACCAAGACGGCGCGGTAGTTTGCGTACGGTGTGGAAGGAATCTGCAGGTGGCGACTGCACCGGTGTTCACGCAGCCGGCTGCGATGGCTCAGACGCCGGGCGTTCCGACGCCGGGCGTCTACGTGCCGAACTATCTGGTGTTTGCGATTCTCGCTACCGTTCTGTGCTGTTTGCCCGCCGGCATTCCAGCGATTGTCTATGCCGCCCAGGTCAACGGAAAGCTGCAAGCGGGAGACATCGCGGGAGCGCAGGCGGCTTCCAGGAACGCCAAGATGTGGTGCTGGATATCGTTTGGCGTCGGGCTTGCGATAGGGCTGATCTACATGTTGATAATCGCGGTGGGGACGATCCGGCGGATTGGTGGCCACTGACCGTGACCACGATGCCCCCGGTTCGTAAGTTGCCGCTCATGGCAATGCTAGCGGCCGCCCTTGCCGCAGTCGTGATGCTGCGGCTTTTCGATCCGGCTACGACCGGTGTCTTTCCACCGTGTCCGCTTTGGTATCTGACGGGATGGTACTGTCCGGGCTGCGGCTCGTTGCGGGCGATGCATCAACTGCTGCTGGGGAATCTGCATGAGGCTTGGGCGCTGAATCCGCTGACCATCTTGCTGTTGCCGTTTCTGGCTTATGGAATCGCTTCCTACGCAGTGTTTCAAGTCCGTGGAAGGTATTTGCCGCGGCTCTTTCTGCCCGCAGTCTGGATCCGCGCGCTTTGCGCCGTGATTATCCTGTTTGGCATTGCGCGGAATCTTCCGTTTCATCCGTTCGATCTGCTGGCACCGGGAGCGATGCTGCGGCCTTGATGGCAAAGTTTTCGAAGGCTGCGGAAAAACTCGAATTCAGCGCCGCAGCGCCTGAAGGCGCGACCACCCGACACTTTACGGTATGCCTGAAGGCATACCCTGATACGAATTACTTACGGTATGCCTAAAGACATCTGATACGAATCGTGAGCTTTTCCGCGGACCGCTGGAGGGTCTCGCCGGGGCCTCAGGCGGTTTTCTTGCGGCAGTCTTCACAAACACCATAGATTTGGAAAGTGTGGCGGGTGGTGGCGTAATTGTGCCTGCGTCCGATTTCCTGCTCTAGCTGGTCTACTTCACGGGAAAAGAATTCCACCGAACTGCCGCATTCAGTGCAGACCATGTGATGATGGCTGCGCCGGTTGTACTGGTGCTCGTAGCGGGCGATGCCGTCATGGAAAGCGACTTCGCTGGCCAGCCCGCACTCGGCGAGCAGCTTGAGAGTGCGGTAGACGGTGGTGTAGCCGATGCCGGAGTCTTTCTTGTGCACCAGGCGGTGCAGTTCTTCGGTAGAGAGGTGGTCGCGAGTTTCGAGAAAGGTGCGCAGAATGGTGTCGCGCTGCGCCGTCTGCTTCAGGCCGACGCGCTTGAGGTGCTGGTGCAGGATCCCCTGAGCCTCGCGCACCATCTCGCGAGAAATCGAAGGTTGATCGTCGATGCGCTTCTGCAGCATGAAGGGTCAGGATAGCATCGGACATCTTGAAATCCTAGCCACTGAGGAAACGGGCAGCGCCTGAAGGCGGGTTGACGGCGTTGCAACACGGCATGCCTGAAGGCATGCCCTGATACGAATCTCAATCGCGCAATGGACTGCTAAAATCGACTTACTCATGAGCACTTTGACTGCGACCGGCGTTCCTGCTTCCCGGCGTTCGACCGGACTGCGCATTTTCCTGTGGCTGTTGTTGACCGTGATTCTGCCGGCATTGGGCGTGGCCGCTTACGCCTACTTTGTGGCGCACTCTGCCCTGCCTCAGCTTGACGGAAGCATTAAGGTGAAGGGCCTTTCGGCGGCAGTGAAAGTAACGCGGGACGGCCACGGCGTCCCGGCGATCGAGGCTGCGACTCTGGAAGACTTATTCTTCGCGCAAGGCTACGTCACGGCGCAGGACCGGCTCTGGCAGATGGACGTCATGCGGCGTTTCGGGAGCGGAGAACTTTCCGAAATACTGGGCGAAGATACGCTGAAGATTGACCGCGAACAGCGCATCCTGGGAATGCGGGCGGCGGCCAGGAAATCGTTGCAGATGGCGAGTGCCCGCGATCATTCTTACTTTGAGGCGTACGCCCGCGGGGTGAATGCGTTCATTGCGTCGCACGGCAGCCGCCTTCCGATCGAGTTCCGCATTCTGAAATACCAGCCGAAACCGTGGCAAGCGGAGGATTCCATCGTCATCGCGAACCAGATGGTGAAGGATCTCAACTATTACTACCTTCCCGACGTGTTTGCGCGGGAGAAGATTCTGGCCAAGCTGGGGCCCGAGTTAACTTCCGATCTTTACGTGAACCGGTCGTGGCACGATCGTCCGCCCACCGTGATGCGAGAAGACATCAACGATCACACGAAAGAGCAGCAGAATCAGGGCGACTCCGACGATGATGACGACGACGACGGCCCGGATAACTCTGTGACCCAGCAGAGAGGTGCGGCTGAGATCTGGGCGCAGCACGCTCCGGAAGCGGTGAATGGATCGAACGACTGGGTGGTTTCAGGAGCGCACACGGTCACGGGCAAGCCGTTGCTCTCAAACGATATGCATCTCGGGCACCAGATGCCGAACTTGTGGTACGAAGCGCATCTTAAGTGCCGTCTCAACGAGTGCGGCCGTACCGATGTGGCCGGAGTGACGCTGCCCGGAATGCCCTACGTGATCGTCGGCCACAATCAGCGCATCGCGTGGGGATTCACCAATGTTGGGCCGACCGTCGCAGATGCCTTCATCGAGACCTTCAACGCACAGGGAGCCTACCAGACACCACAGGGCTGGCAGCAACCCGAGCATCGGGCTGAGGTGATCCACGTCAAGGGTCAGCCGGATGTAATCGTGGACGTGAAGATCACGCGCCACGGGCCAATCATCACAGACATTTTGCCGGGCGAGACGCGGCAGGTGGCGCTGCGTTGGACACTGTATGACGGTCTGCACATGCCGTTTTTCGATGTCGATACGGCGCAGAACTGGGAGGAATTCCGCAAGGCGTTTTCGCAGCTCGATGCGCCGGGGCAGAATGTGGTTTACGCCGACGTGGACGGCAACATCGGATATCAGACGACTGGGCATATTCCGATTCGCGCGGCGGGCGATGGCAGTCTTCCGGTGAGCGGCGCAGACGACGCCCACGAATGGACGGGCTACATTCCTTTCGACAAGCTTCCCAATATCTACAATCCTGCTTCGGGAGTGATCGCGACAGCGAATGGGCGAATCACGCCGGATGGCTATCCCAATTCCATCAGTACGGAGTGGGAAGCGCCGTGGCGCACGGAGCGCATTTATCACGTGCTGGAATCGGGGGGAAAGTTCGCGGCCACGGACATGCTTGCGCTGGAGAACGACGTTCACTCGGAAAACGATCTGTTTGCCGCCGAGCGCTTTGTCTATGCCGTGGATCACGCTTCCAAGCCCTCCGCGCGGGCCAGGCAGGCTGCGGATCTAATGCGCAATTGGGATGGGCGCATGCTCTCCTCCTCCACCGCAGCGACGATTGCCGTGCGCTCGGCGCGCGAGCTGACACGCCTGCTGCTCGAGTCGAGGCTGGGACCTGCTCCCGAAGACCCGAAGCAACAGGAAACAACGCTGAGCTGGAAGTCTTACAGTTGGGAGATGCGAACCGTGTGGTTGCAGAACGTGATGCTGCATCAGCCCAAGCGCTGGTTGCCGGAAAAATATCCGAACTACGATGAACTTCTGACCGCGTCCGTGGAGGCCGCGGTGAATAGTCCGGAATCGCCGAAGGATTTGGCGTCCTGGCATTGGGGCGCTGTCAATGCGGTGGACATTGAACATCCGGTGCTGGGAAAGGTCCCGCTGCTGCGGCGCTGGACTGCGCCGGGAGTGCAGGAGCAATCGGGGAGTGACTACACGGTGAAAGCGGTGACCCGTTCTCATGGACCTTCGGAACGATTCACCGCGAACCTAGCGGACCTGGATCAATCGACCTTGAATACCGTGACCGGCCAGGGCGGAAACTTCCTCAGTCCCTATTACATGGATCAATGGAAAGCGTGGTATGAAGGTTCCACGTTCACGCTGCCTTTCACACCTCAGGCGGTGGACGCCTCCGGGGCGCATCGACTGGTGCTGGAACCTGCGAGATAAAGGCCGCCGCAACGCATCAGAAAGATCGATCAGAAAAAGTCGATGGCTTTTACGTCGATGATTTTGCCGGTGATGACGATGGTGCCGGTGGGGATGAAATCGGTGTTCAGCAGCAAGCTGTCGATGGTGGTGTCATAGACGCGCAGGTTGCCGCCCTCGGCAACATACTCCACATTGCGACTGCTGAAACCTTGCAGACCGGTGACATCGCCGTTGTCGGGAGGGATGACCACAGCTCCCGTGTTGGTGTTGTATATGGAGAGGCAGCCGCGGACCTCTCCCTGTCCCTGCAGGTTATTCACGTTGCCAACATTGGTACACCCGTAGGAGCCGACGAAGAGTTGCCCGTTGTTGCTGAGATCGATGCGGTTGTGGTAGCCGTCGGTGATGGCAATTTCAGTTGCCGGATTGTTGTAGTACGGATCCGTCATCGTGTTCAGGTTGACGATGTCGAGGGTTCCGCAATACTGTGCGGCAGTCGGGGCAGCACTCGGGATTGAGGTGCACAAAGGTCCGGTTGGCGTGCCCAGTCCTGCCACATAGAGCGTGGAACCGGAGAGAAAGGCAACCGTTGCACCGTTAACGGGAACCAGCGCGCCAGCAGTCGGCGGTGTGGTGCCGAAATTCAAGATCTGCACGCTGGCCTGCGTGCCGCCGCACTGGACGCCGCAATTCAGAATGTAGGCGACGCTGCCGTCGGGACTGAAAATCCCAAACACGGGACTGTCGAATCCAGGCACCGTGACCGTAACAGGATTGCCAGTGTTCAGCAGGAGTGGAGAAATCACGGTTACGTAATTCGAATTCACGGTCTGTGCGCCATTGCTGAAAGCCAGGAGCTGGGTTCCGGCCGCGTTCGACACCACGGTTTGCGCGTTGGGCACGCTGATCGTGGCGGTGACACCGCCGACCGTGAGGTTCATGGCTACAACTGCTCCCGGAGATGATGCAGTCAGCGGAGCCGTAGGCACGGCCGCATAGCCGGTGCCGGGCAATGGTATGGCCATGCTGGTGGTCGGACCGGGAAGCTGAATGCTCCCGGCTGCAGTTTCGGTCTTCGTGTTCACCACATAAACCCTGTTGGTCGACGAATCAAAGGCCAGCACAGTCGTTCGATCCGGGGACATAGCCATGAGGCCAGGCGAGTTACCGGTGGCGACTCCACCCCTTCCCAGGGTGTCGATCCAGCCGTCAATAAGTATCAGACCAGCAGCCGACGCCGGACTCGACACACTTTGAGAAGCTAGAACGCGAGTGGTCACTCCGCTGGGCGGCGCGGCGACTTGTGCACCCCCGCAGGAGATAAGTCCGATACCTGCGATCACGAGCACGACATGGGAAAGATCGAGTTTCTTCAAACGGCATGCTCCTAACTACAGGAAAACCAGAGTTTTAGGTGCGAAATAGCGGATTATAACAGAGCGCCGGAAGCCCGTCCCGGTTTGCGCCCTTTCGGTTGAAGAAAAACAGCCGTCCATCTTGTTCCTTGGATGCAAGAAATTACCCTCATCCTGTATTCTGGTTCTATGGCGGGCGATTTTCTTGCACGGATCAAACAATCTCCTATTCTATGCGATGGCGCGATGGGAACGCTGCTATACGCCAAAGGCGTCTTCATTAACCGCTGTTACGACGAGTTAAATCTCTCCCAGCCTGACCTGATTCGCGGGATTCATCACGAGTACCTTCAGGCTGGAGCCGAAATCGTTGAAACCAATACTTTCGGAGCAAACTCCTTCCGCCTTGCACGGCATAGTCTTGCGGACAAGGTAGCGGACATCAACCGGGCGGGCGCACGACTGGCCCGTGAGGCCGCCAAGAGCTTCGATGTCTGGGTGGCAGGATCGGTTGGCCCGCTGGGAACAAGAATCGAGCCCCTGGGAAAAACTTCCTTCGCAGAAGCTCGTCAGGCATTCCGCGAGCAAATCGAGGCGTTGGCAGAGGGTGGTGTTGATCTGCTGATGTTCGAAACCTTCGGATACCTTGAGGAAGTCCATCAGGCCATGCTGGCGGCTAAGGACGTGGGGACAAAGTTGCCTTTGGTGGTTCAGGTTACGATCGACGAAGACGGCAACTGCCTGGATGGTTCCGATCCGGAGACTTTTGCGCCTCGGCTTGAGGAGTGGGGCGCGGACGTAATCGGCTGTAACTGCAGCGTGGGCCCGGTGGCCATGCTGGACGCCATCGAGCGCGTGCGGGCCGCCACTTCCCTGCCGCTTTCCGCGCAACCGAATGCCGGCATTCCACGGTCGGTGGAAGGCCGAAACATCTACCTTTGCTCGCCGGAATATATGGCGAGTTATGCGCGGAAGTTTGTCGCCGCCGGAGCCCGAATCGTCGGGGGATGCTGCGGGACCACCCCCGACCACATTCGCGTAATGAAATCCGCTCTGCGGGTTGGTGAGGCTAGAGGGAAGGCCGGCTCAACCCACGTTGCGGGCGGCGCGGCCACCCAGACGTCGAAACCGGCCCAGCCTTTAGAAGGACGGTCACTTTTGGGGGGAAAGCTGGCCCGGGGGGAGTTCGTGACCATGGTGGAGGTAGTTCCGCCTAAGGGGACGGACATACGCAAGGAGTTAGAAGGCTCACGATTCCTGAAATCCGTGGGCGTGGATGCGGTCAATATTCCGGACAGTCCGCGGGCTTCCGCGCGGATGAGCAATCAAGCGCTCTCGCTGCTAGTGCAGCGGGAAGCGGGACTTGAGGCCATTCTGCACTACACCTGCCGCGATCGCAACGTACTGTGTATTCAAAGCGACCTGCTGGGAGCGGCTGCGGTCGGCATCAGGAACTTGATCTGCATCACGGGTGATCCTCCGAAGATGGGTAACTATCCGGATGCGACCGCGGTGTTTGATGTGGATGCCATCGGCCTGGTCAACATTGTTCACAACTTGAACCGGGGACTGGACCTGGGCGGAAACCCGATCGGGGAGGGCACGGGCTTTGTGATCGGCGTGGGTGCGAATCCGGGGCTCACGGATCTGGACGAGGAGATCCGGCGGTTTGAGTACAAGGTTGCCGCCGGAGCCGAATACGCGGTAACGCAACCGGTTTTCGACCTTCGCCTGCTGGAGAACTTTCTCAAGAGGATCGAGCATTGCCGAATCCCTGTAGTGGCGGGGATCTGGCCGCTGGTGAGTGTGCGCAACGCGGAGTTCATGAAGAATGAGCTGCGGGTTTCTGTGCCGGATTCGATTGTGGAACGCATGGCACGAGCCCAAACGCCGGAAGCGGCCAGGGCCGAAGGCGTGGCCATTGCCCGGGAGATGCTGATTGCGGTGCGGCACACGGTGCAAGGAGCGCAAATCAGCGCGCCGCAGGGACGTTACAGTTCGGCGGTGGATGTTCTTGAGGCGCTGGGAACAAGCCGTCCCGCAAACGATTAGAATTCCCTTTGTGAACTAAACGGGTTCGTTTTCATCAACTATCTACAAAAAAACACTGGACACTTCGATCCGATCGTTGCATCAATAGAGGAGGAGCAAACCCGTTGGCCAAGTTTGAAGAGTGTCTCCAGCGACTGGAAAAGATTGTCCTGGAACTGGAAAAGGGAGACGTGCCTCTGGAAGAGTCTCTCACCCTTTTCGAAGAAGGCATGCACCTCTCCTCGACCTGCCGGAAGGAATTGGAGCAGGCCGAGGGCAAGGTGGAGATCTTGCTGAAGAAGAACGGGAAGCTCCAGGCTGAGCCGTTTGAGCCCGTGACGGAGGAGGCACCTGCCCGCGGGTAGGTGGCGAGTCCTTCGTTGGTGCTTGTCAAGTTGTAATGTCTGTGGAGTAGTGGTTCCGAACCCTTCCCCGCAGCCCTAGTCCGCCGTAACTGACGGTAAGTCAGGAGGATCTATGGGCTTCAGTGTTGTCGTTCTCGAAAGCGATCCCAGGGTCGCCCAGTCTCTGGCCGGTGGGCTTTCCTCTCACTTCCATTCTGTCCACTTGACGCGTTCCGGAGACGAACTTCGTGAGCGCGTGGCCAAGCACCGGCCGGCAGTGGTGATTCTCGATATGGAGTACTCGCGTCTGACCGATGTGCGGAACCTGCACAACGATTTTCCCACGTTGCCGATTGTCTGCACCCATCGCATTCCGGATGAGGAGTTGTGGACGGCCGCGCTGGAGGCTGGCGCGAGCGACGTGTGCCCAGCCGATGATGTGCAAAACGTTCTGACTTCGGTGTTGCGGAGCATGGCCGTGGCAAAAAGTTCCGCAGCCTGAGATCATTCGAAATCTTAACCAGCGAGGACGCTTCCCGGCGTCCTCGCTTTTCTTTAGCTTCGTCGCCCACCTTGTTATACTCACTGCTCAATGCTGCAAGAGACTCTCGAACAAGGGCGGGCGCGGACGGACGCTGCCCTCGACCGGCTGATTCCGCTGGAAACCCAGCAGCCGGTGTCCATTCACAAGGCCATGCGGCACAGCGTGTTCGCGGGCGGCAAGCGACTGCGGCCGGTGCTGTGCATGGAGGCTGGCCGCATGATTGCGAGAACGTTGCCCCCGAAGATCGAAGAACTGGGAGCGGCGCTGGAAATGCTGCACACCTATTCCCTGATCCACGACGATCTTCCGGCGCTGGATAACGACGATCTGCGGCGCGGACGTCCGACCTGCCACAAGGTGTTCGGGGAGGCGCTCGCAATTCTGGCAGGAGACGCGCTGCAGACGCAGGCTTATGAGGTTCTGGCGCGGCTGGAATGTCCGGCGGAAGCGCGGGTGCGAATTATCGAAGAGATCGCGCGCGGCACTGGCACACTGGATGGCATGATTGGGGGACAGGTCGTGGATCTGGAAGCCGAGCACACCCAGCCTACGGCGGAGATGTTGGAATATATCCACTGCGCGAAGACTGCCGCGCTGATCGCGGCGAGCCTGGTGAGTGGTGGGCTTTATGCCGGAGCAAAGGACGGCGAAGTTAAGAAGCTGCGGACGTTTGGGCAGTCGATTGGGCTGGCATTTCAGATTGTGGACGACGTGCTCGATGTGACCCAGACCTCCGAACAACTTGGCAAGACTGCCGGCAAAGATACGGCTGCGCAGAAGGCGACCTACCCGGCGCTGTTTGGCATTGAAGAGTCCGTGCGCAAGGCGGATGCACTGGTGAGCACTGCGTTTTCAGAGTTGGAGAGTTTCGGCGAACGTGCGGAGACGCTGAAGGAGCTGGCACGGTATCTGGTGGAGCGGAAGAAGTAGAGGCAGATCTGTTCTTGAAGGAGGCAATCTCGACTGACATGACCTCGACTTCTCTCGACATACTGGCGATTGCGGCGCACCGCGACGACGTGGAACAGACCTGCGGGGGCACGCTGCTGAAAGCCGCTCAGCGCGGGCAGCGCACGGGCATACTCGATCTGACGCAGGGCGAAATGGGTACGCGCGGTACCGCTGAAGACCGCGCCCGCGAGGCGGGGGACGCGGCAAGAATTCTCGGCGCAGGCTGGCGCAGGGCGCTCGATATTCCCGATGGCCGGGTCGAAAACACCTGGGAGAATCGGCTGAAGGTGGCAAGCGTGATCCGCGAGACGCGGCCGCGCGTGGTGATTCTGCCTTACTGGAAGGGACGGCATCCGGATCACTACACCGCGTCGGTGCTGGGGTATGAGGCGTGTTTTCTGGCGGGGCTGGCGAAGCTCGCGCTCGGCTCTCAGCCTTCAGCTATCAGCCAAGCCAGTTCCGGCGCGGAGGGCAGCGCCGATAAGAGAGAGGCGCTTAAGCCGCATCGTCCTTTCAAGATCATCTATGCCACGCTCTACTACGACGTGCGTCCGACGTTCGTGGTGGACATCAGCGAGCAGTTCGAACAGAAGTTCGCCTCCATTCTGGCCTACAAGTCGCAGTTCAGCGATCAGGAGGCCGGCAAAGACCTCTTCCCTGCCCACGACGAGATTCGCGCGCGGGTGGAGTCGATGGCGCGGTATTACGGCGCGCTGGGCGGAGTGACCTACGCCGAGCCGTTCTTGCAGAAGGAAGTCGGACTGGTGGAAGATTTGTTGGCGATTCCCGTGAAGTCGATCTGACGGAGAGGAGCTTCTCTCTATTCCACGTGTCATCCCGAGCGAAGCGAGGGACCTTGGTGTTTGCCTCCGCGACCATGACTGCCGGCGCAGGCAGGAACCAAGATCCCTCGCTGCGCTCGGGATGACAAGCGTCTGATGACAAGCGTCTTTGGAAGCGTTCTCTTCTACTTCTTCAACGCAACCGCCAGCCCGTCGCGAATGGGCAGGATCGTAGTGAAGAAATCCTGCGAGTTGTAAAGCAGGCGGTTGAACTCGAGAATCGCCTTAGTTTGCGGGTCTTTAGGATTTTTCTCCGCGACCCGGCCGCTCCACAAAACGTTATCCGTAATGAAGAGGCCGCCCTTGCGAAGGCGCGGCGATACCAGGCGCAGCACCCGCGGGTAATCTTCTTTATCGACGTCGTTGAAGATGATGTCGTACTGCTGCTTCTGCTCGGAGAGAACTTCCAGAGCGTCGCCGGTATGGACCGTGATGCGGTTGGAAACGCGGGCGCGATCGAAGTAACCGCGAGCCCGCTCGGCGTTCTTGGGGTCGCCGTCCGTGTAGACGACTCGGCCTTTGTCGCCGACCGCCTGCGCCCACCAGATGGTCGAGTATCCAATCGCTGAGCCCAACTCGAAGACAGTCTTGGCATTGATCATCAGGGCGAGTTGTTGCAGCACGCGCGCCACGGCCGGGCCAACAATGGGGATTTTATGCTTGGTCGCGTAGTCTTCCATTTCGACCAGAACTTCATCACGCTGGGGAAGCATGGAGTACAGGTAGTCATCGACTGGACCGGTGGTGGTGAAGTCATAATGCCGCCAGGTTGGTTTGTCTTCTTTTTGTTTATTTGCAGCCACGTGTCTCCCTCGAAGTTATGGATCGCTGTGGTGGTTCTCCGCTATCTTTTTCTCGATGTTCTCAATGACTGACGGTTACACCCGGCTTCATAGCAATGATTTCGACGCCCGGCACAAGTTTCTGCAGTTCGGCCGGAGTTCCCGTCAAGACCGGGAACGTGCCAAAGTGCATGGGAATCACCGCTTTCGGCTTGAGCAGGTTGCAGGCGTAAGCGGCCTCGCGCGGTCCCATCGTGAAGTGGTCGCCGATGGGCAGCATGACGATTTCAGGAGCGTATAGCTCGCGAATGATTGCCATGTCGCCGAACACGTTGGTGTCTCCGGCGTGGTAAATCTTGACACCGTTCTCGAATTCGACCACGTAACCGCAGGCTTCGCCGCCGTAAATAAGCTGGTCGCCGTCCTGAATGCCGCAGGAGTGATCGGCGTGAACCATGGTGACTTTGATGTCTCCGATCTTCTGCGTGCCGCCTTTGTTCATCATGGCGATTTGCTTGGCGCCTTTTTTCTCCAGCCATCCGCACAATTCCGGGATGCCGACCACCTGCGGATTGTGCTGTTTGATGATTTCGACAGCGTCGCCAATGTGGTCGCCGTGACCGTGCGTACACAAAAGAACGTCGACGGTCTTCACCTTCTTCTCGGAAGCCGGGCACATCGGGTTGTTCATGATCCAGGGATCGATAATGACGGTCTGCCCGCCGGGGGTTACGATACGAAATGTCGCGTGGCCGAGCCACGTAAGTTCAACGCCTTTGAGATTCATAAGTAAAAGCTCCGGATCGCGATAAGAAACCACCCAACCAGAATGGCGAGTTTAGTTTAATATAAAGCGCCATGACAGAACTCAAGGTGTTGATTTCGCGGGAAGAGATAGCGGAACGGGTCGCTGAGCTAGGCGCAGAAATTACGCGCGACTTCGCGGGACAGCCGGTGATCCTGGTCGGCGTATTGAAAGGCTCCGCGGTTTTTCTTGCCGATCTGGCGCGGCAGGTGAACCTAGACGCTACCTTCGATTTTATTGGAGTCTCGAGCTATGGGAACCGTCCCAGCCCCACGCAGGAACTCCAGAGCGGGTGGGATTCCACCGGTGAGGTGAAGTTGACGAAGGACGTCGACCAGTCCATGAAGGATAAGAATGTAATTGTCGTGGAAGACATTCTCGACACGGGATTGACGCTCACTGTGCTGAAGAAGCTGCTGATGGCGCATCAGCCTCGATCGCTGAAGATTGCCGCTCTGCTCGACAAGCCCTCGCGCCGCAAGCTGCCTCTGCAAGGCGACTACGTAGGCTTCACAATTCCCGACGAATTCGTCGTGGGCTACGGACTCGACTACGCGGAACGATACCGCAACCTGGCCGACATCTGCATCGTGCCGCGGGAGTGAGGTGCATCCAGTACCTAGTACCTGGTACCCAGTACAACGCAGCCCATCGGCGCTTAGTACTAGGTACTGGGTACTCAAAGCATGGCTGCTATCATAGAAAAAACAAATGGGATCGGTTCTGAGCAAGCACGAAAAACATCTGCAGGTTGATCCGTTGTTGTTGGAGGTCGCCGACGTCATGGCAACGTCGCTCGATCTGGATACGACTTTGCGCCGGGTTGCGGAGGTGGTGCGTAAAGTCATCGACTATGAAATCTTCGCCATCCTCCTTCTCAACGAAAAAACTCAGGAGCTGCGCTTCCGGTTTCAAGTGGGATATCCCGCGGAGTTCGCCGAGCGTGCGCGCATCAAGGTGGGCGTGGGAGTGACCGGACTGGCCGCCCAACAGGGGCAGACAATTCTGATCGATGACGTGACGCAGGATCCCAGATACGTCGCTGCTCTCCCTAACGTGCGTTCGGAACTGGCTGTACCCCTGATCTACAAGAACCGCGTGATTGGAGTAATTGACCTGGAGGCGCGAGATCCGGGTTATTTTAATGAAGAGCATAGCCGGCTGTTGAGCCTGATCGCGTCGCGCATGGCGGTTGGGATTGAGAACGCTCAACTCTACACGCGCACTACAAGGCAAGCGCGGATTCTGCTGATGCTGAACGAGATCGCGCGCGAGTTGACCTCAATCCTGAATCTGGACGAACTGTTGGGGCGGATCGCGGAACTGCTGCGGCGCTTGATCGATTTTCAGATGTTCAGCATCCTTCTGCTGGATGCCGCTGGTGAAAAACTGCAGCATCGCTTCTCGCTGCGCTTCAACGAAAATGTCCACCTGAAGAACGATATCCCACTGGGGCGAGGGTTGGTGGGTTCTGCGGCGGAGACCAGACAGGCTGTGCTGGTGCCCGACGTGAGCAAAGACCCCCGCTACATCGAAGGCAACCCGGAAACGCGATCGGAACTGGCCGTGCCGCTGGTCTATAAGGACAAGGTGATTGGAGTGCTCGACCTGGAGCACACGCGGCGCGGCTTTTTTACCGACGATCACAAGCGCACCATGATGACTCTGGCGGCGCAAGTGGCGATTGCCGTTGAAAACGCGCGCTTGTATGAGGAGATTGCGCGGCAGGAGCGCCGCCTGGAGCGGGATCTGGCGCTAGCCCGGGAATTGCAGATGCGCCTGCTCCCGCAGACGCTGCCCAAGCAGGCACATTTGGAATTAGCCGCGAAGTTTGTTCCCGCGCGAGCCATCGGAGGAGATTTATACGACTTCATCCCCTACTCGCTTTCGAGGCTGGGAATTGTGATTGGTGACGTCAGCGGAAAAGGCGCGCCGGCTGCCATTTATGCGGCCCTGGTTAGCGGAATTCTGCGCTCGCATGCGCCCATTGAACCCGGCCCCGCCGAGATGCTCAAAGCGGTGAATATGTCGCTGGCGGAGCGGCGCATCGAAGCACAATTCGTTTCGCTGATCTATGCGGTCTGGGACGATCAGCACCGAATCCTCACCGTGGCCAACTCGGGCCTGCCGCGTCCCATTCACGTACAAGACGGGAAGAACCATGTGATTGAGGCAACTGGTTTGCCGCTGGGGCTTTTCGACGATGCGGACTACGACGAGTTTCGATTCCGCATGAAGCCGGGAGACATGTTTGTCTTCTTCAGTGACGGCATTCTGGACGCGCGCAACCGCAACGGAGAAATGTTTGGGCGCGGGCGGGTGGAGCAGATTGTGGCGGAGTGTAAAGGACGAACCGCCGATTGCGTTGTGGACTCGCTGTTCAAAGCCGCGGCCGAGCACTCCGCCGGGGTTGAAACCTTCGACGATCAAACCGTGGTGGCGATCAAGGTGAAAGATAGCGCCGCGCCCGCGTCCTCCAAACGGAAATGACGCGGCGTAAAGAATCTGCGAGGCTTTTCCACCGTTCCGAGCGTCCTCCGGGATTCGTTCTTCGCGAGCACCGGAAAGGCATTTTGCGTGGCGGAGCGGATTTCATCCTGCACTGCGACGATGTTCCGCTACCCCATCTGGCAAAGCGCTACGGAACGCCTCTCTATGTTTATTCGGCGACGGCGATTCGGGATCGGCTGGCAGCCTTCGAGAGTGCGTTTTCCGGCGTTCCGCACACGATCTGCTACTCCGTTAAAGCGAATTCCAATGTGAACATTCTGCGTCTGCTGGCAAGGCAGGGCTGCGGGTTCGATGTAGTTTCCGGCGGCGAGCTGGAGCGGGTACTTGTCGCCGACCGCCGCGCGGCCAGGAAGATTGTGTTCTCAGGTGTGGGAAAGTCTCGCGACGAGATCACAGCGGCGCTGAAGGCCGGGATTCTGTTGTTCAATGTGGAGAGTGAATCGGAACTTGAAGTTCTGGCAGAGTGCGCAATCCGGCTGCGCATGATCGCGAGCGTAGCTCTTCGAGTAAATCCTGACGTAGCGGCGGATACGCATCCTTACATTTCTACGGGCCTGCGCAAGCATAAGTTTGGAGTGCCGATCAGCCGTGCGCGCGAGCTTTACGCCAAGGCCGCTGGAGCGCGAAGCCTGCGGGTCGCGGGAGTCAGCGTTCATATCGGCTCGCAGATCACCGACGTTGCGCCGTTCGGAGAGGCCATCACCCGCGTGGCCGACCTGGTGCGCGACTTGCGCTCCGATGGACACAGCATCGAGTCCGTTGACACCGGCGGTGGACTTGGCATTGATTACCAGGAACCGGGTTTGGAGTTTGCCGACTATGTTGCGGGGTATGCGCGGGCAGTGACCGAACCCTTGCGCGGACTGAATGTACATTTATTGCTCGAACCGGGACGGTCGATCGTGGGACCGGCGGGCGCGCTTGTCACATCCGTGATTTACAGAAAAGAAAACGATGGCAAGCACTTTCTGGTTGTTGACGCGGCCATGAACGATCTGATCCGTCCAGCGCTCTATGGGGCCTATCACGAAATCGTTCCCGTAATTCAGTCCAGCGAGCTGGCAGCTAAGAAGAAAGAAACTGTGGATGTGGTCGGTCCGATCTGTGAGTCCGGAGACTTTTTCGCGCGCGATCGGGAATTGCCTCGCGTGGAAGAGGGGGACTTGCTTGCGATTCTTGATGCTGGAGCTTATGGAATGGCGCTGGCTTCGAATTACAATACGCGTCCGCGGCCAGCCGAGGTGTTGGTGAGTGGAAAATCAGCCCGGCTCATCCGGCGGCGGGAGAAAGTGCGGAATCTGTATTCCGAGGAGTTGTAGATTGATGATTGATGACTATGGAGCGTGCACAAGCAATCTTAACAACGATACAATTCCAATTTTGATATAACATTCTCGAAGACGAACGGGCGTGGGGAGAAAGCTCAAATTCGGGGACCTCGTTGAAATAAAGACTTCCAAGGGTCTGGCTTACGCAATGTATACGCACCGCCATACCAAGCATCCCAAGTTTGGTGCTGTGATCCAGCTATTCGACCGCAATTACGATACGCGACCCCTCGACCTGACGGATGTTGTGCGTGCTCCGATCCGATTTGCCACCTTTTTTCCTCTGCAAGCAGCTGTGAACCAAGGGCTCGTTGAAGTCGTCGGCAATCTTCCCGTACCCGAAAATCTCGAACCATTTCCTGTTTTTCGCAGTGCTAATATCGACCCAAGGACGAAGCAAGTACGAGATTGGTGGTTGCGCGATTTGGAGACGGAGAAAACTTGGCGGGTCGCCGCCTTGACGCCTGAACAAAGGAAACTCCCCATTCTCGCCGTTTGGAACCAAGCTTTCTTGGTCCATCGGATCGAGGAAGGATGGCGACCCGAAAACGATTCGAGGTAAGATTTTCGAGGTAAAGATTTTTTCGCAGCTAAGCCCCGAACCACGCGATTTTCGGTAGATAGCGCTAGCTTCGTTTTGCAAACTGACTGACGATTTCCTTTTCCCAAGGGTGCGCACGTTGTTGATTGTTGATAAAACCCTGACTACGGGTTTTTCAATCAGCCCTCAACAATCACAAAATCAACAACCTTTATCTTTCTCCCCACTTCAGCTTAGTGCGGAGCACGTGGAAGAAATCAGTGTCGGTGCGATACAGGCTAATGCTGTGCTCGGAGCGTCGGCAACGAACTCGGTCTCCGTCCCGCAAATCGAGACCGGGCTGGCCGTCCAGGCTGAGGTAAGCCACTTCTTCGACGCTGCGCAGCAGGATTTCGACCACAGCCGAATCAGGGACCACCAGCGGGCGATGCGTGAGCGAATGTGGCGCGACTGGCGTAATCACAAAGGCGCTGACCGTTGGCATGACTACGGGGCCGCCTGCGGAGAGCGAGTAGGCAGTCGAACCCGTGGGCGTGGCCACGATCATGCCATCGGCGCGGTAGCTAGAGACGAAGACCTTGTCTACAAAGAGGTCATAATTATTTAAGCGAGCCAGAGCGGTCTTGTTGACCACGGCGTCGTTGAAAACCATGTAGCTTCCCAGAACCGCTTCGCCGCGCAGTAAATCACACTGCATCAGCGAACGTTGCTCCACGGCGGCGCGGCCCTGCGCGATGGAGTCGAGCATGCTAAATAGCGAGCCGAGCGGAACGTCGGTGAGGAAGCCGAGCGAACCCAGATTCACTCCAACGAGAGGAGCGTCGGTTGCGGCCGTGGCTCGGGCCGCCGAGAGTAAAGTCCCGTCGCCGCCCAACACCACCACCAGATCCAAAGGCCGCGCCGACATTTGCGAGCGCAGCACTTCTTCCTGTCCGTTGGAATACTTGGCCGTCTCCGGATCGACGATGACCTTGTAACCATGGGCGTGAAACCACTCCAGCAGTTCGGGAACGGTACGCGCAACTTCTGGCCTGTCCGGGCGGGAGATAATGGCCGCGACTTTCGATTGAGACGAGGGCTTGCTTGCCATGTTTGAAAGAGACAAAGGAAGATTGTACAGAATTCGAGCCAAAAAGCTTTGACGACGATGGATTAAAAGACTCCCCAGAGGAGAAACTCGCGGTTCCCTTCCGCGCCCAGGATCGGCGATTCGACCACATCCGTGCTAGTACAGGCCAAGTCCAGCAAAGCTCTCTTCACCTTCTCGACCGACGCCATCTGAGCGGCCTCGTCACGCACAATGCCTCCTTTGCCGACGAATTCCCTTCCCGCCTCGAATTGAGGTTTGACGAGGACGATCACTTGGCGGCCGCGGCGCTGTTCGCCAGACGGCGGCAAGGCGGCGTTTACAACAGGAGGGAGAACTAATGTCGCGGAAATGAACGCAACGTCGATTACGATGAGGTCGACCATCTCGCCGATGACTTCCCCGGTCACATAGCGGGCGTTGACTTTCTCCAGCAATCGAACCCGGGAATCCTGGCGCAGTTTGAAATCCATCTGCCCGTAGCCGGTGTCGATCGCGATTACACGAGTCGCGCCATGCTGCAGCAGACAGTCCGTAAAGCCGCCGGTGGAAGCGCCGACATCGAGACAGACCTTGCCCGTGACGTCGATATGCCAGTGTTCAAGCGCGCGCTCAAGTTTGAGCCCGCCCCGGCTGACATACTTCAGATCTTCGCCGAGCAACCGGATCACGGCGTCCTCTGCGACTTGCGCACCAGACTTGTCGAGCTTCTGGTCGTTAACCAATACTTTTCCCGCGAGAATGAGAGCCTGGGCCCGCTCTCGCGAGGCGGCGAGTCCGCGATCGAGGAGGAGTTTGTCGAGTCTGAGTTTCACGGTTGTCTCGTCACCAGATTTCTTAGCCGCGATCCATGGGCAGGCGCGGTCGCACCACGAAAGTGCCAGCCCCTGCTCCGGTGCAAAGAGCTGAAGCGACTCTCGCTTGAATCACTTACAAAGATACGGTCGTGCTTTTCCACAGAATTATCCTCGATTGTGTTGAAAACTCCATCGCGCGGAGGCACGCTTCAGCGAGAAAAAGAAGAGCCGCCCGACAATGGGCGGCTCAAGATTCTCGAACTGGCTCGACTACCCAGCCACTTCTTCCAGCAACTTCTGGTCGATGTCAAAATTCGAATGCACGTTCTGCACATCGTCCTGATCTTCCAGCGCTTCCATCAACCGGATCATGGTCGACGCCTGCTGTCCTTCCAACTTGATGTAGGTGTCAGGAATCATGCTCACGCTGGACGAAGCAGGCTCAATACCCGCCTTCTTTAAGGCCTCGAGCATGCCTTCATAGGCGGAAGGCGCAGTCAGGATCTCCCAATTCTCGCCATCGTCAATCGGCTCATCCTCGCCGTTCGCTTCGATGATGATATTCATCAGGTCGTCCGCCTTGGTCGCCGACTTCGGGATGAGGATGTCGCCCTTTTTGTGGAACATATACGCGACGGCACCGGCTGAGGCCATATTGCCGCCGTTCTTGCCAAAGCAGTGGCGGATTTCGCTGACAGTACGGTTGCGGTTATCGGTGTTGATGTCGAGAAGAACCGCAACGCCGCCCGGGCCGTAGCCTTCGAGCGAAAACTCTTCGTAGGTCGCGCCGGGCAGTTCGCCGGTGCCCCGCTGAATGGCGCGCTTGATGTTATCTTGGGGCATGTTCTCGCTCTTGGCGGCGAGGATGGCGCCGCGCAGACGTGGGTTGGTGTCAGGATCGCCGCCGCCGTTCTTCGCGGCAATACTGATTTCCTTGATGAGGCGGGTAAAAATCTTGCCGCGCTTGGCGTCGAGCGCGCCCTTCTTGTGCTTGATTGTGGCCCATTTTGAATGGCCAGACATAGCTAGACCTCGTATCTAATGATCTTGATTGGCGCGGGATTCGCCCGTAGAGGGAATCACAGGCTGCCTCGATAAGTCTGCAGGCGAACGGAAATTATAGCACGACTCTCTTCCGCCGGCTGCCAGATTACCCCATGATAAACAGCAGAGAGTGGCAGAGCAAGCTCTACGCAGTCGGGAGAGAAACTGTGTGTTCCCTATTCGGTTATTGACTGCAGTGGATACGCACCCCTAACATGCCAGCGGGGCGTTCTCGCATATGACTCACCAAGTCATAGGTCACTACCGGATCATCGAAAAAATCGGTGCGGGAGCCATGGGCGAGGTTTTTCGGGCTCGGGACGAAAGGCTGGGCCGCGATGTAGCTCTAAAGCTGATTCGCCCGGATTCCAGCGACAATCCCGATCATCTGCGCCGTTTTGAATTGGAAGCTCGTGCCGCCGCGGCCCTGAATCATCCCAACATTGTCGCCATTTATGACGTCGGGCTTGAAGCAGGATCTCCTTACATCGTTTGCGAATTACTGGAGGGCAAGACCCTGCGCCAACGGCTCGCAGAAGGAGCACTGCCGGTTCGGCTGGCGGTGGACTACTCGCTGCAGATCGTACAAGGTCTCATCGCGGCTCATGATCGCCGCATCGTTCACCGTGACCTCAAGCCCGAGAATCTATTTGTAACCAAGGATGGCCGGGTCAAGATCCTCGATTTCGGCGTAGCCAAGCTTCAATCCGCTCCGGGAGAATCCGGACGCCCGGTGGAAGATTTGACCACGGTAACCAGGAGTGGGGCGGTGATCGGTACGGTCGCCTACATGTCACCCGAGCAATTACGCGGCAAGACGGTGGACCATCGCAGCGACCTCTTCAGCGTGGGCGCGATTCTCTATGAAATGCTGACCGGACGGCGAGCCTTTCACGGCGAAACCGAGGTGGACACGATTACAGCCGTTCTTCGAGAGGACCCTCCGGAGATCAGTCTGGAGGAGGCGGGGATCCCCCTATCATTCCGGCAAATCGTCCGCCATTGCCTGGAGAAGGAGCCTGAGAAGCGCTTCCAATCGGCGCGCGACCTGGCATTTGCACTGGACACTCTTTCAAGCGCTTCCGGCGTAGGGACAGCACGCTTTGGTCGGGCAAAGTTGCAAGTAAATATCCTGCCCTGGGCCCTGGTGGGAGCGCTATTGATTGCGACGCTCCTGCTTGTGGGCAGGCAGGCACGGCTGGGCGCACCGTCGCTCAGCTATCGGCGCGTCACCTTTGAAGAGGGTACGGTGTATGCGGCACGTTTTGCGCCTGACTTTCACTCGGTCGTTTACGGTGCCGCCTGGAACGGCAAACCGCTGCAGCTATTCTCCACCGTCGGGGAATCGGTTTCGACTCAACCGCTCAACGTTACGGATGCGAACTTGTTGGCGATTTCCAAGACCGGCGAACTGGCGCTGGTGCTTCACGGCGCTCACATGGCGCACCTTAAAATTGAACAGGGTACGTTGGCTCGTGCGCCTCTGGCCGGAGGTTCTCCGAGAGAGATGCTGGAAGACGTCACTTGGGCGGACTGGGGTCCGAACGGCGAATTGGCGGTTGTTCACCACGCTGAAGGACGGGACCGGATCGAATACCCGATCGGCCATGTTTTGTACGAAAGCAATAGCTGGATCAGCCACGTCCGCGTGTCTCCACAAGCCGATAGGATTGCCTTTATCAACCATCCCACGATGTGGCATGATGGCGGGCTGGTTTGCGTGGTGGATCTTGCCGGACAAGTTCGGCCGCTCACCCGCGAGTGGGACTCAGCGGACGGCCTGGCTTGGAGTTCCGACGGAAAAGAAATCTGGTTTACGGCCGCCGAGAATAGTTACACCCGCGCCTTGCGGGCTGTAAGTATCAAGGGAGTAAGCCGGACTGTTCTAAAGATTCCGGCGGGATTGACTTTGCAGGACATGGCACCGGACGGCCGGGTGCTGGTGAGCCTGGATGCAGAACGTCTCGCCATGGCAACTTCCATCCGAGACGGCAAAGCATTGGACATTTCCTGGCACGACTGGGATGTTGCCAAAGATATATCGCGGGACGGGCAGTCCGTGTTGTTCGAGGATGCAAGCGAAGCCGCACCGCCTGACAGTTCAGTGGCGATTCGTAGAATGGACGGAACCCCACCGGTACAACTGGGGGAGGGGAGCGCAGGCGGTCTTTCCCCGGACGGCAAATGGGCGATTGCAATTATCCCAGGCAACCCGGGACGGATCACGCTTTACCCCATCGGTGCCGGCGAACCTCGAACGATTCCCGTGACCGGGCTGGAACACATCCACGGCGGCTCTTCACATTTCCTGGCGGATGGGAAGCGAATCACCATTAACGGCAACGAAGCTGGTCACGGAGTACGCTGCTATCTCGTGAACCTGGACGGGGG
>Ga0302320_10001177_pt1 | contig 62807 bp, 55 predicted proteins | sample Bog_T0_3_FD_202130 | JGI IMG/M metagenome (GOLD analysis project Ga0302320, IMG submission 202130) | Peat permafrost microbial communities from Stordalen Mire near Abisko, Sweden - Bog_T0_3 | ecosystem: Environmental > Terrestrial > Soil > Wetlands > Peat | place: Sweden: Abisko, Stordalen Mire...
AAGCGGACTCTGCTCAAACCGTCGAAGTGCTCCAGGCCCCCACAGCGGTGGCAGTGTCGTTTACGATGGTCTACAGCAATTCCGTCAGCCAGCCGGAAGGCACATCCTTGACGTTCATCGAGGTCTGGCGACATCGAATCGCCTGGCTCGACGAAAAGCCGCTGGAGAAGTCCCGGCAACAGGGTGTTCAGGTCAAACTGGCATGGTCATCACTTAAGGGGACTCTGCACAGGTTCCAACCGCGCGGTCCGCTTGGCCAAGCGAATGGCTAGAGGGTGATCGCGTTGCGGCAACGAGTACGAGCGTCTCAATCGAGCTTCGAGCGGTCCGGAACGAGGTAAATGCAGTCCCCGAAACGGGGATTTGCAGGCATTGATCGCGGATCTTTGAATTCGACGTCCGTGTCAAAGTCGGGTCTAATCCATCTTGCGCAGGTTTGATTGATCCCAACGGATGATTTCTTCCGCTGCTCATAGCTTCAGATAGAGTTTCGATCCCGGAGAACCAGAATGGCCCCGCCGCTTTCGCAAGTCGATCTCGACCTCATCCTGGATAAGACGCGAGACCTTTGGTCTGAGATGCGCAACAGACGCATCTTCATAACCGGGGGAACGGGTTTCTTTGGCGGTTGGCTGGTCGGAAGTTTTGTTCATGTGAATCGCTGCCTGGGACTGAACGCGCGCGCGACCATCCTCACCCGGCGCCCGGCGGAGTTCGCGCGGAAGTGCCCTCACCTGGCGTTCGATCCGGCCATAACGTTGCACACCGGGGATGTGAGAGACTTCGCCTACCCGGACGGCGATTTTGAGGTTGTGATTCACGCCGCTACGGAAACTACCTCAAGGGAGGCGCCCCAAAGGCCTCTTGAGTTGCTGAAGACGATTGTCCAGGGAACTGAGAGAGTGCTGCGGTTCGCCGCCGGACACAGTACCAGCAAGTTTCTTTTCACCAGTTCGGGCGCGGTCTACGGACCCCAACCTGCTTCAATGAGTCACATCCCGGAGGACTATGCGGGTGCGCTTGACCCTCTCGACGGTGTGACCGATTATGCGCGGGGCAAGCGGTCGGCCGAGTCGATGTGCGCCACCTACGCGAAAGAATATGGTATCGAATGCAAGATCGCGCGGTGCTTTGCCTTGGTGGGCCCATATCTGCCCCTGGATGCGCATTTTGCCATCGGAAACTTCATTCGAGACGCCATGCGCGGGGGGCCGATTGAGGTTCGCGGAGACGGCACCCCAATGCGGTCCTATATGTATGCGGCCGACCTTGCCATCTGGCTGTGGACCATCCTGCTCAAGGCCTCTCCGAGCCAGGTGTTCAATGTCGGCTCTGATCAGCCCATCAGCATCCTGGAACTCGCGCACGCTGTGTGCGACGCCATCGGTGTGCCGGCAACCGTGCGAGTCGCGAACAAGCCACGCCCGGCAGCGCAGGCACAGTCCTATGTCCCGGCAACCACGAGTGCACAGCAAGCCCTTGGCCTGAAGTGCGAAGTGTCTCTTCAAGATGCCATACGGCGAACAGTTGCATGGCACCGTAGCCAGCCAGCGTGAGAAGATCCCGAAGAAATCCCGCTTGACCCATCAGGCCGTCACGCTCTCTGCAAACTCAGCCGCCCATCGAGCGGGAACTTCGCGCTCAAGATTCCTGCGAATGGGTCGTCTGCGCCTTGACCAGCTCAAGCAGTCAAACACGCGCCTACCTTTGCCCGCATATTGGGGTCAGAAGTCCGTTCCATTTCCAATCCAAGGAGGAAGGCGGAGCAGACCTGCTCCTGCTCAAGACCTTGAATGAGAAGTTGATGAGGCCAAATCTGGCTGGCCTAAGCGCGGTGCGACATCCCTTCGATCCAACCGAACTTTGACGCTCGGAGTGATCCCGTCAGGCAGAGGAGCAGGCTTGCTGGCGCTCCCGCCTTTAAAGCTCTCCGTGGCCATATCTTGCCAACAGATGCCGTTTCCAGAAACTCACGGTTCGGCCGACCTTGCCTTTGGAATGGGTTTGTCTCCCGTCTGGCCGTTGTGGAGCGAGATTCGGAACGGCACGATGATTGCATGCAATAGAGATTAGAGCATTCTGAATACATATGCGCAGGTTCAAAATGACCAGATGCATCCGAACTACGTGGGCACTGCGGTAGCGATACGAGAATCGCTCGTTCTGTGCACCGGCCCGCTGACCTTTTGAAGAGAAGTTCTTTTGAGTTCCAACCAGTACCTTGAGGACCATTCGATGACAGCTGTGAAGGTTGGCAGCAGGATGATCGGTGATGACCAACCCTGCTTCGTTATTGCGGAAATCGGCATCAATCACAACGGCGACATCGATCTTGCCAAGCGCCTGATCAGCGTCGCCGCGGCAGCCTGCTGCGATGCCGTCAAGTTCCAGAAGCGCACTGTCGACGTGGTCTTTTCCGCCGCTGAACTGGCCAAGCCTCGCGAGAATCCCTTCGGCCTTACAAATGGAGATCTCAAATATGGCTTGGAGTTCGGGCAGGAAGAGTACGAAGAGATTGATGACTTTTGCAAATCTCTGAAGATGCAGTGGTTCGCGTCACCCTGGGACGAGCAATCGGTGGACTTCCTCGAGCAATTTGGCCCCTCGGTCTATAAAATCGCTTCCGCCTCTCTCACCGATGACCATTTGTTGAGGCATATTCGCGGGACCGGTAAGCCGGTCATCCTTTCGACCGGGATGAGTTCCTATGACGAAATCGACCATGCGGTCGAGGTCCTGGGCAAAGAAGATCTCATCCTGATGCACTCCACCAGCACTTACCCGGCCAATTACGACGAGCTGAACCTGCGCGCCATTCCCGCGATGGCTGCGCGCTACGGCATCCCCGTCGGTTACTCCGGACATGAGACCGGCATTCCCACAAGCGTCTGCGCAGCCGCGCTTGGCGCCTGTTGCGTCGAACGTCACATTACCACGGACCGCGCCCTGTGGGGATCCGATCAAGCAGCCTCACTTGAGCCCAACGGCATCGCACGCCTGGTGCGCGATATCCGGCTGTGGGGACAGGCCAAGGGGGACGGCATCAAGCGGGTTTACGAGCGCGAACTGCCGGTCATGAGAAAACTTCGCCGCGTAGGCGCGGCGGCCTAGCCAATATGCAAACAAGCGAGTCTACCCAACAGAGCATGAGGGATATCCGGGCTGTGGCCTTGGATATGGACGGAGTGTTGACTGACGGAGGCCTTTGGTGGGGTGCGAATGGCGAGGAGTTGAAGCGCTTCTGCTTCGCCGACATCATGGGACTTTCTCTCGCGCGGCGCGCGGGACTCACACTGGCTCTCATCTCCGGCGAGGACAGCCCATTGGTGGATCGCTATGCGGAAAAGATGCTGATCCGGCACGTTGTGAAGGGTTGCCGAAACAAGGCAGCCGCGTTGAGTCAATTCGCAGCCGCGGAAGGCATCAGCCTGAAAGAGATCTGCTTCATGGGCGACGACATCAACGATCTGCCTGCAATGCGGATCGCCGGATTGTCCGCTGCTCCCCCGAATGCGGCCCGCGATGTTCTTGCCCAGGCCGGGTTTGTGGCCAAAGGCGCAGGTGGCCATGGCGCTGTCCGCGAACTGATCGAAGCGTTACTGGACGCACGCGGCCTGAATCTGCTCGAAATCCTCGCCAGAGAATGAACAGCCCTAACGCTCGAGAAAATTGAAAAGGCCCATATCCCATGAAGCTTTCTGACTATGTTGTACGGTTTATTGCGAAACAGGGAGTGAAGCACGTCTTCCTGGTCACCGGCGGTGGCGCCATGTACCTCAATCGCTCGATCGCCGCGGAGGCCGCGATCGAACCAGTCTGCAACTCGCACGAGCAGGCCAGCGCCATGTGTGCTGAATCCTATGCCAAAGTCACAGGCAACATCGGAGTCTGCATGGTCACAACCGGCCCGGGAGGCACGAACGCTGTCACCGGTGTTGCGGGCGCGTGGCTGGACTCAACCCCAACTCTGTTTGTCTCCGGCCAGGTGAAGCGGCCCGACCGCATGTTCAGTCCGCAGGGCCACGCGCTAGGCATGCGTCAACTTGGCGTCCAGGAGGTGGACATCGTTTCCATCGTGAAGCCGATTACCAAATACGCCTTCACGGTCATCGAGCCCAGGGATATTCGCTATCACCTGGAAAAGGCCCTTTACTTCGCGCTCAACGGGCGCCCGGGCCCAGTGTGGATCGACATTCCGCTTGATGTTCAGGCTGCCTCAATTGGCGATCCATCCACCCTGCGCGGCTTCGATCCTGCTGAGTTGGAAGCGCCTTCCGGCAGGTCAAACCTGCAGCAGGAAGTGAGCCGCTTGATTGAAAAGCTCAATGCTTCCGAGAGGCCGCTGCTGTTTGCTGGCAACGGCATCCGCCTGGCGCGCGGAACAGCGGAGTTCGACCTGCTCCGCCACCTGCTCCGAGTTCCTTCGGTTGCCACCTGGTGTGCGGCCGACTTGGTGCCGAGTGACGAGCCCACTTTTGTCGGCCGCCCCGGTTCGGTGGCGGCGCGCGGGGCCAACTTCGCGTTGCAGAACTGCGATTTCATGCTTGCCATCGGAGTACGCCTCGATTTCGCGATCACCGGCTATGCGCCACAGAACCTCGCCCGTGAGGCGCACAAGGTCGCGGTGGACATCGACGCCGCCGAACTCAAGAAACTCGATCCCCATCTCCAGCAGCCCATCTGTGCCGACGCCAGGGCTTTCCTCCAGGAGTTGCTCCGGCAGAAGCACTCCATTCGATTGAAAGATCATTCCGCCTGGGACGCGCGCTGCGCCGATTGGAAAACGCGATACCCGATTACCACAGCAGACCACCGCAAGCCGGACAGCCGCGTGAGCATATTCAACCTCGCTGAAGTCATCGGTAACGAATCGGGTCCCAACGACCTGCTGGTCTCCGGCAGTTCCGGCAGCGGAATTGAGATTTTCCTCCTCGCCTGTCCAACCCGCGCCGGGCAGCGGATCTATCATACTGCCGGCTTAGGCGCTATGGGCTACGGCCTGCCGATGTCCATCGGAGTCTGCATCGGTGGCGGACGACGACGTACCATCCTGGTTGATGGCGACGGTGGATTCCAGTTCAACATTCAGGAACTCGAGACCGTCTCGCGCCTGAACCTGCCCATCAAGTTTTTTGTTTTGAACAATAATGGCTATGCCTCGATCCGGGCCTCACAGACCGGCTATTTTGACAAACCACACATCGGCTGCGACGCAGAGACAGGGCTGACAATTCCCGACCTGAGCCGGGTAGCGGCCGCCTATAACATCCCTGCCATGGTCATTGAAAACCAGAAGAATCTGCGCGAAGACGTGAAGCGCGCTCTCGCCATCGAAGGCCCAGTCATGATCGACGTTCACGTCATCCCCGACGAGATGCGGGCTCCGCGTCTCCAGTCGTATCAAAAGCCGGACGGCTCGTTTGTGTCCAAACCGCTCGAGGATTTGTTCCCCTTCCTGCCACGCGAGGAGTTTCTTGCCAACATGATTGTGAAGCCACTCGATGAACTGTGAATTGGAAAAGGAAGTCAGGAACGTCTCATGACACGGAGAACGAAAACCACGACGGTTAAATCGGATAAGGCAACCTCAAACTACCGATGGGATGCCCCGCTTGGCTCAGCTTTGGAGGCCGCGCATCATCAGAATATCGGCAACTCTCTGCTCAGGGAAGGCAAACTCGATGAAGCAGCCGCCAGCTATTCGCGGGCGTTGAAACTCAATCCAGATTCCTTCGAAACCATCAACAGCCTCGGCCTTCTGCTCCATAAGGCCGGGAGGCTGGAGCAATCCGCCGTCTGCTATCAGAAAGCGATTCTGATCAAACCGGACTTCGCTGAGGCGCATAACAATCTTGGAGAAGTTCTAAAGCACCTTGGCCGGCTGGATGAAGCTGTCGCCAGTAATCAACGAGCTGTCTTCTATATGCCTGACCTTGCCGCCGCACATTGCAATCTCGGCGACAAGCTCATACTTCGTGGATGCCTTCAGGAAGCTGTCCTGAGCTTGAAGCGGGCCATCGAACTTCAGCCTCGCATGGTAGAAGCTCACCTCAATCTCGGAAACGCCTACAGGGGACTAGGCTTATTAAGCGAAGCAGTTCGCAGCTATAAGCGCGCGATCTCCATCGCGCCGGATATTGCCGCACCTTACAACAACCTGGCCGATCTTTATGTAGAGATCGACAAGATGGAAGACGCGGTTACGATGTTCCAGAAGGCGCTGGCGCTTGATCCACATTATGCGGCAGCCTACAGCAACATGCTTTATTCCTATACCTTCACCGGACAGATCTCACCTCAAGCGGAGCGTGTGCTGGCCGAGGGCTGGGAGCGCAGCATGCTGACAGCAGCGGAACGGGCTGCGGCGCGGCAAAGGGCGCTCCCAGGTTCGGGCGTCTTCTCCGTGCGTCCCCGGCAGGGGAGGCAACTCCGGCTTGGTATTGTCTCAGGAGATTTAGGCAGCCACGCTGTCGCATATTTTCTTGAGCCGATACTTGAAGAGCTTGATCGAAGCAGGTTCCACCTTACGCTCTTCCCGGCAGTTAGAAGGACCTGCTCTCGCGCCGAGCGATTCCGCAAACTAGCCGATGGCTACATATCATTGGCCGAGTTATCCGACAGCCAGGCAGCAGACCGGATCAGGTTGGAACAAATCGACGTTCTGGTCGATGCAAGCGGGCATACGCTCGGCGGGCGGCTGGGAATCTTCGCGCACCGAGCCGCACCCGTGCAATGCGCGTACATCGGCTATTGCGGCACTACGGGATTGACCGAAATGGATTGGGTCTTCGGCCAGCGCTCCCTGGCGGACCATTTCACCGAAAGGGTATGGGAGCCGTCACCTCCCGGCCTCTGTTACCGCGGAGAGAAAGACCTTCCTGAAAGCAGTTGGATGCCGGATCCCGAGGGGACAATCTGGCTCGGCTCCTTCAACAGGTACGGCAAGATCGGAGAGAAAACACTAAGCCTCTGGGCCAAGGTCCTTCACGCTCTACCCGAAGCGAAGCTATTGCTCGAAGACGGTAAGTGCTTTGAGGAAGAGACCCACCAGCGCATCCTGGCCACGCTGTCCGCTCTCGGTGTAACAGAGGAACGTGTGGCGTTCATACCTTTCATCCCAGGACACCAACGGCATATGGATCGTTATAATCGCTTGGATATAGCCCTTGAAACGATCCCCTTCAACGGAGGGACAACGGCGTTTGACACGCTCTGGATGGGTGTTCCACTCGTCGGTATCGAAGGCAGCAGGGCCGGAGGAAGGATGGGCAGCCTCATTCTCAAGGCCTTCGACCGGCCGGATTGGGTTGCGCGGGACGAAGCGGATTACGTATCGATCGTATGCCGGCTGGCTCGAGACTTGGAAGAGCGCAAAAAGCAGCGCCAGGGGCAGCGCGCACGCATGGAACTTAGCCCACTGTGCGATGAGAAGGGAATAACGAGATCCCTGGAAGAAGGATTCGAAGCGATGTTCGACGCCTGGCTGGCAGGAGCGCGAAGCGAACCGGGCGAGTCAGCCGACAAACTGTAGCGGCACGGGCCGTCGGCGCGTTGTGGTCTAACAGTCCATGGTGAAAGTCGGGTTTTGAACGGGCACGACTTCAGTCGTGCCGTAAGGCGCGCGAAATAAAAAGCGGGCCTTAGCCCCCGAGGAAAGTCTTCAGCCATTCGGGCTTTCACCACAGGCTGCTAACGATAAGCGTAGAAGATTGAGTCATCGAAGCATTGGGAGTAATGTCTGAATCCCCAGTGCCAGGCGTGCCCGGCGCCTAGTATGTTATCCACTTGATGCGGCAAGTCGAGAAGATCATTGGGTAAATGATAAGCCGCAATGGCTATGCACCGCGCGCGCCTCAGCAGCTTCGCCGCGCCTTCGAGCGCCTCCTTCTCCGTCCCCTCAACATCGAATTTTATGTAATCGTATGTCTCGCCGGCCCTGAGCACATCCAGTGCCTCGGCCTGATATTCTCCGTCTGCCGCCTCGCGGATTACGAACATGCCATTGGGCAACACCATGGCCTTGAGCCTTGCCCGCCTGCTCCAGGCGGCGCCTGCGAAATGGGTGTTGTCGAGATTGAGAGCCGCCGCGGTCGCCGCGATCGCGGAAGCTTGTTCCGGATTCGGCTCTACCGTAAAGCTGCGCTCCAATTGCGGGAGAATCGCGCTCATCGATCTCAATGTATCCCCGTCATAGGCGCCTACATCGCAAAATGACTTCAGGTCCGTTATGGGGGGTGACCACATCTGCCCGACTGGCAGGCGCGTCCCGTTGGTGTGCCGCACGTCCAGTGAGGCGCGATAAAGAAGGACGGCAAGGAAGCCAGCTCGAAATGCGGGCTCGAGGCTCTGGTAGCGCGCGAACAGTTCCTCGGTCCGGCTCGACGGAAGGGAAACAAAGTCACGCATCGGGCCGTATGCATTACGAAGATCAAACGCGAAGAGCGCCTCGGCCAGGCTGTAGGCTGGCACATTCAGGCCGTCAAGGATTTCAATTTGATTCTGTCCCGCGGCCACGATAATGGGTCGGCCCACAGGCAAAGCCGATGCGACTTCAAAGCCATCGCTTGTGGCGCGCTCGCGCGCCGAGGCAGCGTTGTCGAAGATAACGCAGTCAACCTTTGCGAGGCGCAATTGATGAGCTAGATCCACTCCTTTGGTCCCGTAGGTGTAGATCGTCACGTGCTTTTCCGCGGATAGGCGATCAAGCCGCCCTTGTTGGGCTGCGCGCGCTATCTCGCTTCCCAGCAAAGACGCGCCGAACGAGGACCGGTCGAGGCTATCTGCTGCCGTCTTGGATGTGGCAAACGTCATAAGACTCACGGTTTCATAAAACTCAAGGTTATTGTTGCATATTCCGGCCGCATTCGCGGAAGATAGGCGGCCAGGCATTCTGGCCCGCCTCCTTCGTGCCGCGCGATGCCATCCCGCCGACGCCCGCGACCTCGTTCGCCGTCAAAGCGGCATTGGACGAAGCCCAGGCCGCACATCTCATTCTTATGGCCTTTGATTCAAAGCCCGGAATGGCTTGGTCGCAGCCGCCTCTCATGTTCACCCAAGGCAACCTAAAGACCAGGTCCGTCAATCTTGCTGTCCTGCAAAAGAGTCACCTTTCCACCGTCAAGCGCGGCGATCCTCCCTTTGAATTGCAAGTCGGTTCGCAGCAACGCGACAATCTCATCGGTAACACTCAGACAGGTAATAATCACCGTATCAACCGGGTCTTTCAATAATTCCCCGGGAGAGACTACCTTAAGATGGGAAACTGGAAGATATCTTCCCTGCTTCACCTTTGAGCTGTCGATTACATAGGCGATTGAAGGACAATCAGCCATAGCCATCGCCACGACGCCCTTGCCGCCGGCTCCCCAAACCGCGGTTCGTCTTGCAGCCGCCGCCTCTTCTCGTACAAAAGAGCTAAACGCGCTCCTGAACTGATCGGCCGCCCCGCGCATTGCCGTACCATCGGGCAACGAGCGGCTCCGCGCCTGGATTTGAAGCCAATTCCCACCGTAAATTGTTTCGACTCCGATGACATCGAAATAATTCCGCGCAAACAAGTGGGTTAGGGAAGTCTCGGAAAAATAGGAGGTATGGTCCGGAAAGAAATCGAAGAAGCGCAAGTCGTTCATGGCCTTGCCAAGCGAGGGCACGTTCATCTGAACGTACCCTCCGGACCTAAGCAGACGCCGCGCCCCCCGCAGCAGGGAGTTTGGCTCCGGGACGTGTTCCAGAACCTGGTGAGCGATCAATCCGTCAAATTGACCACTAAGTTCCGGAAACGATGTTTCATCCAGATAGCCGTTCTTCGGTTCAAACCCGCGCGCGCGGATCGCGGGAAGTGTCTTTGTGCTCGGCTCAATTCCCGTGACATCGGCCCCATAGCTCTTTAAAACCGTCAAGAAACTGCCGTCCCCGCAGCCAATATCCACTATGCGCTTACCCCTCAACGGAAGCAGTTTCTGAAAACTCTCCGCCATTGCGCGCCTGAGGGCGACGTCCTCCTCGATCTCTGAGTCCTCCAACATATAGTAGTCGTCGTAAAAGGTATCTTCCAGATCACTGCGGGTTTGGACGTGAGAGCAGGTTTGACAGCGCCAAACGGTCAAAGGAATCGGGTGATCGCCTTGAACGGCATCCTCGTCGAGCAAGCGCTCGATAGAAGTTGGCGCCCGGTCCAGTTCCAAAAACAGATCGAACCCATCCGATCCGCAAATTCGACATCCATTTCGCATGTGCGTTACCTCGACCAGTTGAAGGAACCTTGCTGCCGACTAAGATCGCCGATTACGGGCACGAAGCGATAGTAGCCGATTCGGGGGAGGCGCCAAACGCCCTCAGGGGAAGGCGCTGTATCCCCTTTTGCAACATCTATCATATTAGTCCTGCAAATATCTGCCTGAGTATAATAGGTGTGAGGAACTTGAAAAAGCGTGCAGATGCCAAACTTTCTAGCGCCGGTGACCCGCCAAGACGGACCTATCCTGACCAGGGGCAGTGGATCCTATGTTTGGGACACGATGGGGAACCGTTACCTCGATGTGGGTGCTGGTCAATTTTGCACTATCTTCGGACACTCCCATCCTGACGTGGCTGATTTCATTTTCCGCCAGGCGTCGAAGATTCAGAATACGAGTACGACCACCGTGGGAGAAGAGGCTCTGGCTGCCGCAAGGAAGCTTCATGAGATTACCGGAGATATGGACGGGCGTTCCGTGTTTTTGTCCACAGGAGCCGAAGCGAACGAATGTTGCCTGCGCTTTGCCAAGCATCTCACCGGGCGTACGGGAGTTATCAGCTTCGACGTGGCTTGGCATGGACTGACGCTCGGCACAGAATGTATCTCGATCTCGCGTAAGCACGTCAAGCCACGGATTCCGGATACATATTCTGTTCCCGTTCCCCCAGTTCGAGCAGGAAACGAGTTGGTTGACGGGGATCTCGATGGGTATGTGGACGCTTTTTCTGAGATCGTCGAACGGCATGGTGATGATATAGCTGCCGCGATCTTCGAACCAATTGTGTCGTCGGGCGGCATGTTCTTTCCGCCAAAGGAATACTTCCAACGAGTGATGGAGATATGCCGGCGCCACGGCATCATGTTCATCCTCGATGAATGTCAAACAGGATTTGCGCGCACCGGGACATGGTTTTATTACCAACAACTCGGACTCATTCCGGATTTCGTGGTCTGCGGCAAAGGGATGGGCTTAGGCTACCCGGTGTCTACGGTGATCTTCCGCGGCGGTTTGGTGCCGGCGGAAGGCTTCAAGATGAAGATGTACAGTTCTCATCAGAACGACCCATTTAATTGCGGCCTTGCGGCGTTCGCTATCGATTGGATGATCGAGCACGATCTGCTCGCGACGATCAAACAGCGGGGTCTATACCTCCTTGAACGCCTGGCTGAGCTAGCTCAAGAATTTCGATTGATTCATAAGCCGCGAGGTCGCGGATTAATGCTGGCCTTCGACTTGGACGTGGATGGCCTGCCCGATTATTCGGCGCTTTCGCAGAGGTTCCTCGCGGCCCTCCTGGAGCGGGGATGTCTGGTGCAGGCGGGAAACAGCGGGCGAACAGTCCGTCTCTTGCCAAGCTACCTCATCGAGACAGATGAAATAGATCAACTCATAAACGCCGTTCGCGAAGTTGCCTCGCTCAGCAGTTTCTCGCGCCCATAGCGCAAAGCCGCACGGCAATTTAGAGAGGGGGCCGAACATATTTCACTTTGACGATCTACTAACCACAGATAAGAGAATTGTCTTTTACGGAGCCGGCAACTATGCCCGTGAGTTCACGCGTCGTAACTGCATGGAAAGCCGCAACCTGAGACTTCCTGACTACGTATGCGACCGGGATAGAACGAAATGGGGAAGTGATTTTGCAGGCGCTGAAATCTGCTCGCCGGAGAGACTCGAAGCAGAAGCTGTGGATGACGTGATTGTTATTATCACCACGAGTCCTTTCCTGGTGCTAGGAGACGTCCATGACAGGCTTTATTACTATAACTTCCTGACCGCCGCGTCGCTTGAGATGCGCTTCTGCCTGGCGAAAGAACCGGCCCCGGAAGTCAATGACCTATGCGCCAGATTTGCAGACGACAAATCGCGCCGCGTGTTCCATGCGATGACACAAGGCCAGGCGGATGGGCAGGTCTGGTTTCGAGACATATACGAGCCTCATCCTTACTTCGGCAACGATGTTGTTCCTTCCCTGCCGGATGGGGAAGTGCTGGTCGATGCTGGCGCGTACACGGGCGGGCACATTGCGGCCTTTGGACGCGCTAACAAGAATTTCCGGGCTGTCTACGCTTTCGAACCCCATGCGCCACACCTGAAGGCGATTGTTGACCGCTTCGCCGGCGATTCTCGGGTGAAGGCGATTGGCAAAGGACTGTTCAGCGAGAATGCCTGGGTGGCGTTTGACGATGCGATCCCGTTGGGATCGCACATTGCCTTGCAGGACGCGGGGTCGAGTGGAAAGCGTGTCGAGGTGGTTCGGCTGGACGACGCTGTCGACGACGGCGTCACGTACATCAAGATGGATATCGAAGGTGCTGAGCTGAACGCGCTTGCCGGCTGCCAGGAAACGATCAGGACCAATCGGCCTAAGCTGGCGATTTGCGTGTACCATCGGCCGTCCGACTACTTCGAAATACCTCGGCTCATTCACCTCATGCGTCCGGACTATCGGCTTTATCTGCGGCAACACTCGCCGTTCAATATCGACACCGTCTTATATGCTGTCTAGTTTCAGTTGCCAGCCCCAGGGCGCCTTTGCGCAGCCTGCCGTTTTGCGGCGTGATGGCGAAGCGACGAAGTTCTGATGAAAGTCCAGTCAAGAGACGCCCTCATGCTTTCCTTGCGGAGAAAGAAGAGGGCTTGTTCAAAGGTTGCTTGAGTCCGCATCGAGTGCCACCGGCCCTGTCCTCGAAAACATCAGAAGCAGCCCCAAAGAAGTGCGGAGGCTCAGAGGGCCACTCCATATCTGCCTCTGAAATGTGCTTTTCGATCAATGCGCCCGGCTTGTGCGCGCACCCGCTCCCGCGCCGCTCCGGTAGACTGGAGGCGATGACGACGGTGCAAAGATTTGGAAGGGCGGCGCTGCCTGGGGGGGCCCTGCGAAGGGCTGCGCTTGCCGCTGCGGGAGCTGTCGGCCTGATGCTGGCTGGCTGCGGAACCCCGGGAGCGCCCATGCCGCCCTCGCTCAAGCTGCCTGACCCGGTGGCCAACCTGGCCGCCACGCGCGCCGGCAACCAGGTTTCACTCACCTGGACCATGCCCAAGAAGAACACCGACAAGCTGCTGCTGAAGGGCAACGTCGCGGTGCGCGTCTGCCGCAAAGAAGGCGCGGGCGCCGCTTGCGCCGCTGCGGGAGCTGAGCTTTCGCTGCCTCCGGGAGCCGAGGGCTCGTTCACCGAGACCTTGCCCGCCGCGCTGGCTTCAGGAGAGCCGCGTCCGCTCCGCTACTTTGTCGAACTCAGGAACCGCAATGGCCGCTCGGCGGGCCTGTCGAATGCTGCCCAGGTGCTGGCTGGCCAGGCGCCCGCGCCGGTCGAGGGCCTGACGGCCGAAGTGCGCAAATCGGGGGTGGTCCTGCGCTGGATGGCCCTGGGGGGCGCGGCTCCGGAATCCTCCCAGGCCATCCGCCTGCACCGCAAGCTGCTGACCCCACCAGCCGCCAAGCCTCAGCAGGGGCTGCTGGCGCCACCGCCCGAGCCGGTTGAGCGGACCCTGCTGGTTGAAGCCGGCTCAGGCGCAGGCCGGGCCCTCGACCAGGACATCCGCTTCGGCCAAGCCTATGAGTACCGCGCCCAGCGCGTGGCGCGCATCCCTGTGGACGGCCAGGCGCTGGAACTAACCGGCGAGCTCTCGGCTCCCGTCTGCGTCGAGGCTCTGGACGTCTTTCCGCCCGCTGTGCCCGCGGGACTGGCCGCCGTGGCCACCGCTGAATCGGCCGGCGGCCAGGGCGCAACCCAGAATGCAATCGATCTCAGTTGGCAGCCCGGCGCCGAGGCCGACCTGGCCGGCTACGCCGTCTATCGGCGCGAGGGCGACTCCGCCTGGCAGCGCATTTCGCCCGCGCGGCCCCTCACGCCTCCGGCCTTCCACGACGACCAGGTCCAGCCCGGTCATACGTACCGCTACGCCGTCTCCGCCATCGACCGCGGCGGACACGAAAGCGCCCGCTCTGCCGAGACCGAAGAGACCGTGCCCAACCCGTGACCGGCTCGCCCGAGGATTTGCCATGAAATACTGCCGCTTTGTGCTCGAAAACCAGATCCACTATGGCGCCGTTGAAAAGCGCGGCGGCGAATTCTGGATTGTCGGCCTGGCTCCCGCGCCCCACGAGGACCTGGCCTTCCGCCTGGCCCAGGGGCGCGAGGTGATTGCCGACCAGGGCTTCGTGCCCATGCCTCTGAGCGCCGCCCGCCTGCTGCCGCCGGTGACACCGTCGAAGATTGTCTGCGTCGGCCGCAACTACCGCGACCACGTCAAAGAACTGGGCAACGAGGTTCCCGCCGAGCCGCTGCTATTCTTCAAGCCGCCGTCCTCGCTGCTTGAGCCCGGCGGAGTGGTGCGCATGCCCCGGGCCTCCGCCCGGGTGGACTTCGAGGGCGAGCTGGCGCTGGTCGTCGCCCGCCGCCTCCGGAATCTCAAAAAAGAAGACTGCTCGACGGCTATCCGCGGCTACACGCTGGCCAACGACGTCACCGCCCGCGACTTGCAAAAGAAAGACGGCCAGTGGACCCGCGCCAAGGGCTTCGACACCTTTTGCCCGGTCGGCCCCTTGGTCACTGACGAACTCGACCTTGAAGCCGGCCTGACCATCGAAACCCGCGTCAACGGCGAGTTGCGCCAGCACGGCTCAACCCTGGACTTCATCTTCTCGATTCCCGCGCTGCTCAGCTACATCACGGCTGCCATCACTCTCGAACCCGGCGACCTGGTCCTCACCGGAACCCCCTCCGGGGTGGGGCCGCTCCAGCCGGGAGACCGTGTGGAGATCGCGATCCCCGGCCTCGGCGTGCTGGCCAACTCGTTTGAACCGGCCCTGGACTGAGACCCAGGCAGCCCTGGTGCAACCTTGAGGGTGGGGATGAATCTAACCAGATGAATCGAATGGAGCGCCTTTGCCGCGCGCGCTCGCAACCGGGAGCCACCATTCCCCAGGAGGAGAATCCATGTCGCAGAATCTGCTGGAGCAATTGCGCAAGTACACTGTCGTCGTCGCCGACACGGGCGACATCGAGGCGATGGAGAAGTTCCGCCCCCAGGACGCCACGACCAATCCCTCGCTGATTACCGCGGCGGCGCAGTTGCCGCAGTACCTGCCCATTGTGGACGGCGTGCTGCTCGGAGCCCGCAAGGAGCTCGGCGCCAACTCCACCGATGAGGCAATCGCCAAGCTGGCCTTTCAGCGCCTGGCCATCGCCTTCGGCAAGAAAATTCTGGATATCGTGCCCGGCCGCGTCTCCACCGAGGTGGACGCCCGCCTTTCCTACGACACCCAGGCCACCATCGCCCAGGCCCGCTCGATCATTGCGCAATACGATCAGGCCGGCATCGGCCGCAGCCGCATTCTGGTCAAAATCGCCTCCACATGGGAGGGCATACGCGCCGCCGAAGTGCTGGAAAAGGAAGGCATTCACTGCAACCTCACCCTGCTGTTCGGCCTCCACCAGGCCATCGCCGCAGCGGACGCCGGCGTCACCCTGGTCTCGCCCTTCGTGGGCCGCATCCTCGACTGGTACAAAAAGGACACCGGCAAGGATTACCACGGCGCCAACGACCCCGGCGTCATCTCCGTCACCAATGTCTTCAACTACTACAAGCACTTCGGCTACAAAACCCAGGTCATGGGCGCAAGCTTCCGCAATATCGGCGAAATCACCGAGCTGGCCGGCTGCGATCTGCTCACCATCTCGCCACAACTCCTGGCCGAGCTCGAAGCGACCCAGGCCGATTTGCCGCGCAAACTCGATCCGGAAACCGCCCACTCGCTGCCCATCGAAAAGATCGTCGTCGACAAGGCCGCCTTCGCTCGCATGCACGCCGAAGACCGCATGGCCACCGACAAGCTGAAGGAAGGAATTGAGGGCTTCTCGGCCGCGCTGGTCAAGCTGGAAGCCTTGCTCGCCGGACGCCTGGCCGACATCGAAGCGCACGCCTCCGCCTCGGCCTAGTCACCCACCGGCCTTGCCGACCCGCGAAGGAATGAAACTCCGCGTACCCCGCCCTCGCCGCGTTCTTGTTTTTGCGGCCAGGGTGGGTGGGCACGCTGCCTGCGGGATAGAAACAGAAGAATTCGCAGCCAGGCTCGCCGCGTCTCCCCGTAACCGCTTGATTCTTATGGCCGCTTTCCCCTGCCCGCCCCATGTAGCCTGCATCACAGCGCGACCTCCGGACGCGCTCGTAGGCTCTTGAACGGAGTTGGGGAGGATTACTCATGTCACTCGTTGCCGCGGAAAACACTGCCACCGTCCAGAATCTTCGTACCGCCTTTGAGGGCGAGTCGAACGCGCACGCCAAGTACACCGCCTTTGCCGCCAAAGCCGACCTGGAGGAGTTTCACGGGGCCGCCAGCCTGTTCCGCGCCGCCGCGCGCGCCGAGCAGATTCACTCCACCAACCATGCCCGCGTCATCCGCATGCTGGGCGGCCATGCCGAAGCTGAAATCCACCCGGTCGAGGTCAAAAGCACGCTCGAGAACCTCAAGGCAGCCCTCGGCGGAGAACAGTACGAGATCGATTCCATGTACCCCGACTTCCTTGAGGAAGCCACCGCCGGCAAGAACACCGCCGCCATCCGCACCTTCACCGGCGCGCTGGAGGCTGAAAAGACCCACGCCCGCCTCTATGGCGAGGCCATTGCCCTGCTGGTCGGCGGAAAGAAGGACGCTTGGATCTTTGCGGCTCGCGACTTCTACGTCTGCCCGGTCTGCGGCTACACCTCGGACACGGAAGAAGAGCACGAGCGCTGCCCGGTCTGCAACTGCCCCTGGGAGAAGTTCGAGATTATCCGGTAAGATTCAGCTCCAGACGATCAAGCGGCTCGTTCGCGGGCCGGTGCGGCCGGGCTCTCACCCACGGGCCGTTGCGTTTGATTCAGCAAAACCCCACCCGGTGCGCCAAGAAATGCGCTCGGGTGGGGCTCGTTGCGTCGGCGACCGCTTGACGGCGGAGCGACCCGCATCAAGCCGCACGAGTTCCCTAACTTGCCTCACTTCTTCGGAATCGTCAACTCCGCGCCCTCGCCCACCTTGTAGGTTGTCGAAAAGTTGCCCTGGTCGATGCCCAGGGAAAGCCGCCCGCGCGAATCGATGTAGAAAAGCTCCTTGCCCACCGGCACATCGCTGAAGGTCTTCACGAAGGGAATCGTGTAGCTCTTCCCGGCCAGGGTCACCGGGACCAGGTCGCCGATCTGGTAGCCCAACTGGCGAAAAACTTCGGCGGGCACGTTGAGCACCAGGTTCCCGAACGGCCCATCGGTGCCGATCACCTGGCCATGCAGCCCGGCGGCGTCCACACGGGCGGTTTTCAAATCCAGCCGCACCAGCTTGCTCACGTCCAGGGCGGGGCCGGCCTCCCGAAAGTCCTCGCCGCGGGCCACGTGCGCGCCGGCGGGAGAGAAGATGTCGCGCCCATGAAAGGTCGACGAGACGCCGGAGCCGATCATCCATGCCGGGTTGGTAATCTCATGTGCCTCGACAATCCCGTCGCGGTCCTGAACCAGCGTCAGCAGACCGTTGTCGGGCAGCACGAAAAACTGGCCCAGCCGCGACTTGGCGACGATGGCCTTGCGCGTCGAGCCGACGCCGGGATCGATGACCACCACGAACACCGCGTCCTTGGGAAAGTATGGCGCTGAACCGGCCAGCAGGCGTGCGCCCATGGCGATGTTATAGGGCTCCGACTGGTGAGTAATGTCCAGAATGCGCACCCCCGGCGCGATGCCGTCCATCACCGCCTTGCAGATGCCCACCGCGTCGTCCTTCACATCGAAATCGGTCATGAAGCCGATGACCCGGGTCGGCGCGGGCTGTTGCGCCGCCGCCGTCCAGGCCCATACGGCCGCCATCGCCACTGCCAAAAGAAGCTTCACTGTCTTGCGCACACGCTTCGCCTCCATGCTTTTCCTTATCGTAGAACTCTGCCGCCCCGCCTCGATCCGGTCTCAAGGCTGGCCGGGTATTTCGTCTACCGCTACAGAGTTGCCGGGCAACCCTAGGTTGGCCGCCAACCCATTGTAGGCAGTCCCCGCCGAGGCTTCTCTTTCTACCTGGTCTCGTTTGCCAGCCAGGACCGCAGCACTTCGTCTGCGCGCCGCTGCCATCCCTCCCCGGTAGCCCGCAGCCCTTCGGCTACATCCGGAGAGAGCCGGATCGATATTGGAACCTTGCGAGGAGCCTTCTGAGGCCCACGCCTCCGCGCAGACAGAAGCATCTCCTGCTCAGCTTTCGGCAGCGTGGAGAACGGCTTGAAGAGGGCAACGTCCTCGGCTGTGATCTCTCTCACTTCGCCGTCCTTATCAATCAATGGTTTGCGGTTTGCCATAAAGTTTCGCCTCCCTTTTGTTGGGTTTACGAAAACTGATCACTCGGATACCATCCGGCTTCGGAATCTAGCAGAGCAGGTGCAGCCGCTTGCCTAAATACCCCACCGCGATGCGCCGCGTCTCGCCCTTGCGCCCATAGTCCGCAATCAATGCCGTCTCGAAATCGAAATCAATTGCCCGGTCGAATGGGAGCGCCCGTTCACGGATATTGCGCTCATTCTTTGCCGGGTCGTACGTGATCTCCATGGCCTTATTGTATATGCAATCCGGTAAAATCCAGGCAAATTGTAGTACTAAGTTAGAGCCATTCGGTTTGTTGGAATACCATTTCGGATTCCTGTCAGGAATCCATCTCCGGAAGAAAGACGGAAAACACCGCGCCCCGGCCCGGCCCCCGCTGGCTGGAGCGCGCTCGAATCTTTCCGCCCCGCTTCTCGGCCATCTGACGCGCCACCCACAGGCCCAGCCCGGTGCCGGTGCCGTCCTTGGTGCTGAAGAAGGGGTCGAAAATGCAGTGCATGGTCTGCGGGCTCATTCCATGCCCGCTATCGGCCAGGGTGAGCTTGATTCCGCGCCGCCCGCTCGGCCAGTCGGTGGCCTGGCGCTCGCGCAGAACCATGCGCCCCCCGGCGTCCATGGCGTCCAGCGCGTTGGCAAACAGATTGGCGACAATCTGGCGCAATTCTCCGTCGAAAACCAGCACCGGCTCCTTGCTGGAATACTGCCGCTCCAGAGTGACTTCGGATGAGCGAAGCCGCCGCTCGTACAGCGCGGCAACCGAATCCAGGATGACTCTGATTTCGGTGCGGACCGGGTTGGTGTTCTGGCGGAAGAAGCTCAAGGTCTGGATCGTGATGTGCGAGATGCGCCCCAGTTCGGCCTGCGCCATTTCCAGGAAATTGCGCGTATTGGGCGTGAGCATCTGGTCGCACTGCATCAGGTAAAGCAGGTTGGTCACCGCCGCCAGCGGGTTGTTGATTTCATGCGAAATCGAGGCCGCCATGCGCCCCACCACGGCCAGCTTCTCGGCCCGCAGCAGCGCTTCCTCCGCCCTCTTGGCCTCGGTGATATCTACCCCCAGCAAAATCACCCCAGAGACCGTTCCGTCCGCCCCGCGCATGGGTTGGAGCACCAGGTTCAGGAATCGCGCCTCGGACGGCTGGCCTGGGCTGCGCACCAGGTTGAAGGGAAGCGCATGACCGGTAAACGGCTGGCCTGTCCGGTAAACAAGGTCCATGCGTTCGATCGCGCCCGGCCTCTCGGCCTCGCCTAGAGCTTCCCGAATAGGCTTGCCGATCACATTCCGGTGCCCGATCATCTCTCGATGGAGACGGTTGCTGAATTCAAATACATGATCCGGACCGCGGAAAACGGCCACGAATGCCGGCGCCTGCTCAAACAATTCGGCCAGGCGCTTTCGCTCGTCGCGGTGCGCCTCTTCCGCCTGTTTGCGCGCGGTAATGTCGCAGTTGATGCCCAGGATGCGAACGGCGCGGCCGTCCGAGCTGCGAAGAACCGTTGCCCGCCCTTCCACCCAGTGAATGGAGCCGTCCGGCCAGACGACACGAAATTCGTGGCGATATTCGGCGATCTCGTCGATGGCGCGCTGGATGGCCTGCATGGCGCCCAGGCGATCTTCGGAATGGAAGGTAGCCGTGCACTCGTCCCTGGTGGTCAGTTGCTCCGGAGGGCGGCCAAAAATCTCGGCGCTGCCCGAAGTCCAGACCACCTTGTTGGTCTCCAGGTTCCAATCCCAGGTGGCCAACCCTCCGGCCTTCTGCGCCAGCCGAAGCCGTTCCTCGTTGATCCGCAGCGCCAGTTCTGCCCTGTGGCGTTCGGTGATGTCGCGGGAGGTGCCGGCGACGGCCTCGACCTCGCCGTTGAGCCCGATCACCGGGGCCAGAATGTGCTCAAAGGTCCTGGTTCCGTGAGCCCCCTCGTACGGGCCTTCCCCACGGACTGGAAGCCGCGTCGCCACCACCTGTTCGATTTCGCGGTCGCGCCATTCGGCGCGCCACCGGGGATAGCCCAACTCCTGGCAGGTCTTCCCGATCGCCTCGTCCCAGGTCAGTCCCCACAGGGCGAGCAGCGCCTCATTGGCATACACAAAACGGTGCTCCCGGTCGAAGACGAAGACCATATCGGGGGTATTCGACAGCGCCGCTCTGTAGGCCCGCTCCACCCGCTCCAGACGGGATTGCTCCCGCTTGTGAGCCGTTACGTCGCGGAAGGAGACTGAAATGCCATCCTCGCCCGGATAGGCGTGTATCTCCAACCATTGGAAGCTGCCCTCTCCGGCGCTGCGAAAATCGAAGTGCTGCGCCGCGCCGGTCTCGGTGGCAATCCGGCAGCGCCGCGCCATCTCGCTGTCCTCGCCGTCCGGCCACGCGTCCCAGAGTGGCCGCCCCGGCAGATGGCCGTCTTCGTCCCGCATCAGCTCGCGGGCCGCTGGGTTCATGTAGATAATCCGGTACTCCAGGTCAAGCACCACGAACGCATCGGAAATGTTTTCCAGCAGATGGCCGATGAACGGGGACTTGGGGCGGGCAATGGGGCGAAAAGTGGTCACAGGCTCACCAGCACAGGGATGGCAGGGAATTCATCCCGATTAGAATACCTCAGTCCCAAGCCTCCCGTGGAATCGGCGCGGGTTGAGCAAATATGCCCCGCCGCAGGAGCGGAAGCGCCCGTCCTCCCTGTTGACTTGCATCTCTTCCTGCCTGTTCCTCGTCGCCTTCCTGGCGCGTTACCATCGCAATCAGGATGACCCGCGCGTGCTGCTTCCTCTTTTTCCTTTTGTCCATGGTGCTGGCGTCGCCCGCCGGCGCCCGGCCCCGTCCGATTGTGGTCAAAGTCGTGGTGGTGGCCATGCTCGAGGTGGGCGCCGACCTGGGCGATGCTCCCGGCGAGTTGCAGTTCTGGGTAGAGCGCGACCATCTCGATCGCGTCTATCCGCTCCCCGCCGCCTATCACCCGGTGCGCATGAACGCGCTGGGGGAGATGGCGGTGCTCACCGGCCAGGGTACGGCGCATGCCGCTGCCACCATCATGGCCCTGGGCCTGGACCCGCGCTTCGACCTGAGCCACGCCTACTGGATCGTCGCCGGCATTGCCGGAGCCAGCCCGGACCGTGCCTCACTGGGTTCGGCGGTCTGGGCCCGCAGGGTGGTGGATGGCGACCTGGCCTACGAGATCGACGCTCGCGAGATTCCACCCGGCTGGCCGACAGGCTATGTGCCGCTGCGCAAGGCAACGCCCTTCGAGCAGCCTCCGGCTCCTTTGGATGGCCAAGTCTATGCGCTCAACAGCAACCTGGCCGAGTGGGCCTTCAACCTGACTCGCGACACCCCGCTGCCCGACTCCGATCGCCTCAGGGAGATTCGCAGCCACTTCGACGGCACAGCCGCCAACCGCCCGCCCTTCGTCACCATGGGCGATGAGCTTTCCTCTTCAACCTACTGGCACGGCAACCTCTTCGACGCCTGGGCCGCGCAGTGGGTGAGTTACTTCACCGGCGGCGAGGGAGAGTTTGCCGTCACCGCCATGGAAGACACCGGAACCCTGCAGTCGCTCGCCTTCCTGGCCCAGGCCGGGCGCGTGGACCTCAGCCGCATCCTGGTGCTGCGAACGGTCAGCAACTACGACCGCCAGCCCCGCGGCATGAGCGCAGCCGAAAGCCTCGCAAACCAGCGCGTCAGCAAGTTCGGCGCTTTTCTTCCCTCGCTCGAAAGCGCATACACCGTCGGCCACGTGGTGGTGAACGAATTGCTCACCTATTGGCCGCTCTATGCCGGCTCGGTCGCCGGCGCGGACCGGGCTGCATCTCCCAAGCCGTAGGGCGGTTCTCTCTTGCGCCTTCGCCGTCCCCGGATCGACTTCCTGAAATTCTCTGAAACGATCTTTCTCCATTTAGCACTATGGAGCATGGAACACATCGCGCTTTGATCCGATGAATCCAGACTTTCTAGGAGGAGACACCTATGAAATCCCGTGCAGTTGTTCTCGCAGCAGCGCTGATCTTGATGCTCAGCTCAACCACCGCGGCATTGGCCCAGGCCGCAACAAGGGAAGTGAGGGGGCCGATCTGGATCTCCGTTCCGGCCTCCGCTCATGCTTTGCAGGCCATCCAGGTGAAGGCCCCCGCGGCGGGCAACCTCACCATCACCGTCACCGGCACCCTGGTCTATGAGCACACGCTGGGCACCGAGGGCTCCTATTGCCTCCAACTGTCGCAGATCTCCGGCAACGTCGGCGGTTGCGTGCCCGACGCGGGCTCGGATTCGGCGATTCGCTCCTACGTCGCGGCCGACTTTCCAACCACGGTGCCTGGATTCGGCGCCAGCGCCCAATACTCCATCGTCCGCACCATTCCTGTCGCGGCCGGCGACACCTATACCTTCTATCTGAATGGCTACGAGTCGAACCTGAACACCAGTTGGCTCTTCCAGCCCGCAATGACGGCTCTCTTCGTTCCGGGTACGCTGCTTCCCTGACACGAAGTTCCCGGTCCCCTCACAGGGGCGTCCAGCACTGGCCGGCCAACATCGGCTCTGTGCCCTGGCCGCCCCTGTTGCAGTTCCAGCGGAAGTTAGACTTCAGTGCCCACTGGCTCTCGCCTCTCGCTCACGGAGCAACGCCTTTCGCCGCAATCTTCCCTTTTAACGAGAGATAAACCATAAGCAAGTCGCCTGCCCTCCCTTGCGCGCGCGTCCCCTTGGCGAGAGGGGGCCTGACAGTGCAGAATGCTTGAGTTCCGCAAATTTTGCGATCGACTGCTTCCTGGCCGCTCTTTTCTTGCCCGGCGGCAGTGCCGGCACAAGGAAGACTGCATGCATTCTGTTTGGTTTGGCGAGTTTCTGGGCACTCTGGTGCTGGTGCTGCTGGGCAACGGCGTCAATGCCGGCGTCACGCTGCGCAAGTCGTATGCAGCCGCCGCGGGCTGGATGGCGATCTGCGCCGGGTGGGCGCTGGCCGTCTTGTGCGGCGTGCTGGTGGCGCAGGCTTTCGGCAGTCCCGGCGCCAACCTGAATCCCGCCATCACCTTGGCCGCCGCCGTCACCAGCGGAGATTATTCGCAGTTGGCGAGCATGTGGTCGGCGCAGTTGCTGGGGGCCATGGGCGGCGCTGTCCTGATGGCTCTGCACTATGCGCCACACTGGGAACTCACGCCCGGACCCGCCGACAAGCTGGGCATCTTCTGCACCAATGCCGCGGTGCGCAGCCCCTTCTTCAACACCCTCAGCGAGGCGCTGGGAACTGCGGTGCTGGTGGTCGTCGCTGCGGCCATCGGCTCTCACGGAGTTTCACCCTCCGGCCCGGCCGGCGGCGTGGGACCGTGGCTCGTCGCCAGCCTGGTGTGGGGCATCGGCCTCTCGCTGGGCGGCACCACCGGCTACGCCATCAACCCGGCGCGCGATCTCGGCCCCCGGCTGGTCCATTGGCTGCTCCCCATTCCCGGCAAGGGCGGCTCCAACTGGCGCTACGCTCCCATTCCCATCGTCGGCGACCTGGCGGGCGCGGCCCTCGCGGGGCTGCTGCTGCGCTACGCTCATCTGTAGCCGGACGCCGCTCATGAAACCGTGGTCGAGTGCATCCGGTTCCGGCCCTGTGCTTGAGTTGTATCCTTGCCCTGACGGTCCTGTCTGACAGCTCGGCCCGCCCGCTCAGAGTGCGTTCAAGATGAAAAGCCTCACCCCGCAAACGGTTCTCCAACTCGATCCCCGCGACAACGTCCTGGTGGCGCTGGTCCATCTAGCGCCCGGCGCCGTGGCGCATCTGGACACCCTGCAAATTCCCGTCGCCGAGGCCATCCCTGCCAAGCACAAGATGGCGCTCGAAGCTCTGCGGCCCGGCGACCTGGTTTTTCTCTACGGCATGGTGGTGGGCGAGGCGGTCAAGGCCATTCCGCGCGGAGGCCTTCTGACCCCTGGCAACGTACGCCATCGCGCCCAGGCTTACTCGGCCGCGCGCCAGCCCGTCGAGTTTGCCGCGCCCTCCGCTTCGGCCTGGACCGGCCGCACTTTCATGGGCTACCACCGCGACGATGGCCAGGTCGGCACGCGCAACTACTGGCTGGTCCTGCCGCTGGTCTTCTGCGAGAACCGCAATGTCGAGCGCATGAAAGAAGCCCTCGAAGAAGAATTGGGCTACGGCGGCCCGTCGAGTTATCGCCGCCATGTGCGGCGGCTCATTCAGGCGCGGAACCGCGGCGGCGCTTTCCCGCCATCGACTCCCGCCATTGCGGAAGGCATCCCGGCAAGTTTCGCGCAACCGGCTGAGCCGGCTACCGCTCAGTCCTCGCCCGCGGCGCGGGTCTTCGCCAACCTCGACGGCATTCGCTTTCTCACCCATCAGGGCGGATGCGGCGGAACCCGCCAGGACGCGCAGGCTCTCTGCGGTCTGCTGGCCGGCTACATCCATCACCCCAACGTCGCGGGGGCCACGGTGCTCAGCCTCGGCTGCCAGAATGCGCAGACGAGTTTGCTGATGGACGAGTTGCGCTCCCGCGACGCCGAACTGCGCAAGCCGGTGCTGGTCTTCGATCAGCAGAAGTCGGGACGCGAAGAGACGCTGATGAACGCGGCGCTGGACGCGACCTTTGCCGCTTTGGCCGAAGCCAACCGCATCGCGCGCGCCCCCGCGCCGCTCTCCGCCCTGACCGTGGGCCTGAAGTGCGGCGGCTCGGATGGATTCAGCGGCATCTCGGCCAATCCCACCGTCGGCTACGTATCCGATCTTCTGGTCGGCGCGGGCGCGAAGACGCTGCTGTCTGAGTTTCCCGAACTGCACGGCGTGGAGCAGGAGATCGTCAACCGCTGCGCGAGCGATGCCCTGGCGCAAAGATTTGTCGACCTCATGCAGGCCTACTCCGCGCGTGCCAAGGCCGTGCATTCGGGATTCGAGATGAACCCCTCGCCGGGCAACATCGCCGACGGGCTCACCACCGACGCCATCAAGTCCGCGGGCGCGGCCCGCAAAGGCGGCGTCTCAACGATCCAGGACGTTCTCGACTTTCCCGAGTACGCTCGCACCCCGGGACTCAACCTGCTCTGCACGCCCGGCAACGACGTCGAGTGCGTCACCGCGCAGGTGGGCGCGGGCGCGAGCCTGGTCCTCTTCACCACCGGACTCGGCACGCCCACCGGCAATCCCATTGCGCCGGTGATAAAAATCTCCACCAGCTCCGCGCTCGCCGCCCGCATGAGCGACATCATCGACTTCGATGCCGGCGCCATCGTCACCGGCCAGGCGACCACGGCCGAGTGCGCTGGAAAACTGCTGGAGCTCTCGATTGAAGTGGCCAGCGGCGCGCGGCTCACCAGGGCGGAGCTGTTGGGCCAGAACGATTTCATCCCCTGGAAGCGCGGAGTCTCGTTGTAGACATATAAAGTGCGTCGCAAAAAAAGCGCGCCGTGAAAATCTCCGGCCTTTCACTCCAGGTACGAAGCCACCACCGCCAGCGCCGCAATCGCCGCCGTTTCCGCGCGCAGAATGCGCGGTCCAAGCGACGCCGCCCGCCAGCCGTTGGCGTCGAACAGCGCTTCTTCTTCCGGAGCCCAGCCGCCTTCCGGGCCAACGGCAATCTCTAGCGTGGGCATCTCCTCCTCGGCCGCGGTCACGGCTTCATCCAGGGCATTGCGTAATGTGGTGGTGCGCTCCTGCTCGGCCAGCACAATCCGCGTCGCCTCTGAAGCCGCACGCACGCGCGCCGCAAGCGGGGCCGGATCGAAGATGATGGGCACGTCGGAACGCCGCGCCTGCTGCGCCGCTTCATGCGCGATGCGCCGCCAGCGCTCCGCGCGCTTCTCCGCGGCCAGCGCAAGATGCTTTTCCGTACGCCGCGCGATCACCGGAGCCAGCGCCGCGACGCCCAGTTCGGTTGCCTTCTCAATGACCCACTCCATGCGGTCAAACTTATACACTGCCAGCACCAGCGTCAGCGGTAGCGCCGGATCGGCTTCGAACTCCGTAATCAGGTTGAAGCGCACCTCGCTGGAAGACACTGCGGCCACCTCCGCATGAAACACGTGGCCTCCCGCCACCACGTCGGCCTCCATGCCCGGTTGCGCTCGCAGCACGCGCGCCATGTGTTCGGCCTGCGCGCCCACCAGGGTCGCGGTAGCCTCGTCCCAGTACTCGGCAATCCAGCGGCGGCGTGTCACATTTCCCTCCTCGGGTTTCTTCGCGAGGTCTAGTCTATTCCTTTCCCCAGACACACATCAGGGGAACGCTTGAGGCGTTCCCCTGCGGTGTTGCCTTTTGGTTGGAGGTACCGCTACTTCTTCTTGGCCGCCTTTTTTGAGGCCTTCTTCGCGGGTGCCTTCTTGGCTGCTTTCGTGGTTGCCATTTGCCTATTCTCCCTTTCGATGGTTTGCATCGAAGCTGCAACAGTTAGTGCAGTTGAGGAATGTATAGATTCATGTTTCATCGGTGTCAAGAGAAAAACGAAGCAACGGTGGAAAAATAGGCAACTATTTTCCAGCCCGGAATCGAGAACCGCCTCGATGGATCAGATCACATGCCGCGACTTGAGCAGTGCCAGAGCCAATCCGACAACCAGATCGTGCCAGCTATGCGCAAACATCCCCGCGCGCAGACTGCGCCGAAACAGCGCGAGCACGCTGAACAGCGCTCCAAATACTGCCAGCAACACCATGCTGCGCGCTCCCTGGTATGCGTGCGCACCGCCGAACACCGCCGCCGAAAGCAGCACGCCCGCCACCACCCCTCCACGCGCCCAGCCGATGAACTGGCGCTGCAGGTAGCCGCGAAACACCGTCTCCTCGACAAAGCCCACCAGCAGGCACAGCAACGTCCAGGCGGCAATCTCTTTCGCATCGGAGGGCGCCAGTTGCGCCAGCGCGCGCAGCGCCTCCTGCTGCGAAGGAGCGAACGCTTGGCCCCCCGCGTGAGTGGCCGGCGCCTGGTGCGTGACTGCCGCTTCAACACCCGACCAGGCCAGGCCCAGTGTGCCCAGCACCATCAGCGAGCAGATCCAAAACCCCAGCGCAAATCCCAGGTCCAATGCAATGGAGCGAAAGCTGAATTGGAATTCACCCAGCAGCAAGCGCAGCGAAGTCCTCCCCAACCGCAATCCCACCAGCACCCACACCAGCAGTCCCGCTTCCATCGCCGCCGTGAAGCCATAAGTGGCCATCCGGTTCAGCGGACCATGCTCGGCCGATAAGCGCGATGCTCCATGAATGGAAATGGCAAGAATCCCTGCCACCAGAACGATGGTGTGCCAGGCAGGCGCAATGGCCTTCGGCGCGACCGGTTCCTGCGGATGTTCGAGTGCAGAAGAATTGAGTGGATCGTTCTCTGAAATCTGCAAAGGTCTCCTCTTCCATCGGGCAGCGCGGTTCAATGCGTACGAATTCTGTGCCAAGAGCGAAAATCTTCGGCTCTCAGCCAGGAACCTGCCGGCCCCGGAGAATCTACTTCCCCGTCCCCTCTGTCAGCGTAACAATCCGGTCTACTCCCGTCACGGTGAACTTCTCCTGCTTGCCGCCCGGCCAGTGCACCTCGATCGCATCCACCGTCGTCGCCTGCCCCAGGCCGAAGTGAGGCCGCTCGTCGTTCGACGAAAGATAACTTCCTCCGCTCAACACATCTCCGCGCTGCTTCATCCCGTTCGCCGTCACATAGACGGTCGTCCCCACCGCATCGCGCGGACTCTTCGGGCCGCCCACCAGTTTCAGTTCCAGCCAATGATTTTTGTTGGGGTCCACATTGCGGAGCAACACCGGGTGGCCGTCCATGACGTTGATCACCGCGTCCAGCTTGCCGTCGTTGAACAGGTCGCCCACCGCCATCCCGCGCCCGGCAATCAACACCGCAAGTCCCGAACCCTCGACAGCAGGAACGTTTTCAAAGCTCTTGCCCTGCACGTTGTGAAACAGCATCGGCCGCTGCTTCCAACTGGTGCCCCACGCGTACTTGTCCGCCTGAGGGTAAACGTGCCCATCGGACATCAGCAGGTCCTTCCAGCCGTCGTTGTCGTAATCCAGAAACGCATCGCCCCAGCTGAGGAAGGGAACCGTGATCTCGCCCAGACCGATCTGGTAGCTGATGTCGGTCAGGTTGGCGTCGCCCTCGTTGCGATAGAAGGGCTTGTAGTCGTCGGAGAAGGTGGTGTCGAAGACGGCCAGCATTCCGTTGTTCTGGTAGTCGCCCACCGCAATGCCCATCGAAGCCGTCTCGCGCCCCGCCTCGTTCAGCGCAAACCCCGAGTCGTAGCTAACATCCTCAAACGTTCCGCCGCCCTTGTTCAGATAGAGATAGTTGGGCGTCGAGTCGTTGCCCACCAGCAGGTCCATCTTGCCGTCGTTGTTGATGTCCACAAACAGCGCGCCCAGCCCGTAGTAGCCCGGCTTGTCGGCCACGCCCGCCTTGTCGCTCACATCCGTAAAGGTTCCGTCTCCATTGTTGTGGAACAGATGGTCCGGCTCGCCCTTCAGCCCCCGCGGCCCGCAGGCCACCGGCTCGCCGCGGAAGGTGCAGAACGCATTGGTCGCTCCGCCCTCGCCGCTCTTCGGCGGGTCCGCCCAATCCCAGTGCAGGTAGCCGGCTACAAACAGGTCCAGTCGCCCGTCGCCGTCGTAGTCGCCCCACGTGGCCCCGGTCGACCAGTTGCCCAGTTGCACGCCCGCCTTTTCCGCCACATCGGTAAACGTGCCGTCGTGATTGTTGTGGTACAGGCGATTCTTGCCGAAGTTCGACACAAAAATATCCGGCCAGCCGTCGTTGTCGTAGTCGGCAATGGCCACGCCAAAGCCCCAGCGGTCGTTGGTCACCCCGGCCTTCTCCGCCACATCGGTAAACGTGCCGTCATGGTTGTTGTGAAACAGCGCTGCATGGGGCGGCGCCTCCTTGCCCGTCAGCGCGTCCACCGTCGAGCCGTTGACGATATAAATGTCCAGCCAGCCGTCGTTGTCATAGTCGATCAACCCTACCCCCGAGCCCTTGGTCTCGATGATGTAGTCCTTGGCCAGCGTGCCCATCTTGTGCGTCCAGTGGGTCAGCCCCGCCTTTTCCGAGTCGTCGATGAACACGATCGGACCGTTCTTCACGAATCCGCCCTCGGTGATCGGCCGGTGCAGTGCATCAAGCTGGATCGGATGCGGCGAGGTGTTTTCCTGGCCCGTCATCGCCGGCTTCGTGGCAGTTTGTACCGTGGAAACAGCGCCGCCGGTTACGGCTTGTGCGGAAAGAAGCGCGGAAATTCCCGCCGCCAGCAGTCCCAGGACAGTGGTGGTGCGCAGTGCCTCAAACATGGCAGTCAGTATACGGGCTGGGATGGAGGCCAGTCTCGCCCGAAAGGTGGAGGGGAGATCGGGCACGAAGCGCGCCGTGCCAACTTCGGTGGGGAGTATAAGATTTCGGAAGCTGTGTACGTGCCTGCATTAGCAGGCGGTCCAGGAAATGGAATCAACCGCCTTGAATCCGCGCAGGTACTTGGGTCGGGAAGCGACGCCGATGCGTGCCTATCCTACGCGGCGGGAGTTTGGGCTTCCAGCTTAGCCAATCTACGGTTTATGTCCAGGGTATGAATCAGTTGTTCAATCTTGGCGTCGGTGGAGTCGAACCGCGATTCCAGACGTTGAATCTGACCGAGCAACTTCTGCTCCAGCGAGATTAGTTTGGCGTCAATTTCGCTGTGCCTGGCCTCCGCCAATTTGTCCTGGTTAGCCAGTCTGGCATCGACCGCTCGCTCAAAGGTATCGAACCGCTTTTCAAGATTGTCCATCCTGCCCGCGAGCGCCCGCAACTCGGGCGTCAAGAAATCCTGCAGAACCTGGCGGACATCTTCAACGACACTCATGCCATTCATTCTGACGGCCGTGAGAAGGCCTGTCAACAGGAGACGCCATGGCGAGCACAAACGATCAGCTCCGCACAATAGTGGATGAGTTGACTTTCCGCCTGGGAGGTTTCATTTCCCCGTCTCAAGACCCTGGTGTATGCTTCTCCGGACGGCAGCAGCGGCTTTTCATGAGCCCTGCGTCCGCAACACATGCCGTCGAAAAAGAGTCTCGGCAAGGGGAGAAAGTCATGAGCATGTTCGATCCAGTAAGAGTCTTTCAGTGCCCCAACTGCAACGAGACCATTGACGCATCGGCCCTGCAATGCCGCTTCTGCTCCGCTCCCATCGACCCCGACATGGCCGAAGCCGCGTCCGCCGTCATGGCCAAAGTCAACCAGGCTTGCAGCGACGCCAGCTTTATCAAGACCACGGCCTGGGCCATCCTGGTCGCCTTCGCTTTCAGATTTGTCCCCATCGTCTCCGGGCTGGGCTCGATGGCCTTCCTCATCCTCTTGGTTGCCGTCCCGGCGATGGCCCTGCGCTGGTGGATCAAGTTCGCGCGCATTGTCAGCAGCGAAGCAGATTTTCGACGCGCCCGGCGAACCGTGGCCGCCATCGGAATTCCTGTCTCAATCCTCCTTGTGATGGTGTTGGCCGTCCTCTTCCTCGGTCTCTCTGCGCCCTTCCGAAACAGGTGAGCCGCCTTCCAATCCATCCGTGCTCCAGTGCCTCGATCGATCCCTTTCGCCCGAGAAAAGCCTTCTTGGTTTCCGTTGCCGCCCCTCCGGCCTGCAATGGGGTATAAGATGGCTGCGAAGCGCGCGGAGGCTCTAGATCCGCGCGCTCACAAGCACCTGTGATTTCCATCACATACGGCATTTTGGACACTGTTAGTCTAAAAAGCGACCCCTGGGGGTCGAAAAGGGCACAATGCATTCATTTCCTGCTGTCGATCCAATTCCTCTGCCGGCCCCGATATGGCTGCTGAAACTGCTCCATATCGTCACCCTGGCCTTGCACTTCGTTGCCGTGGAAATGCTGCTTGGAGGACTGCTGCTTGCGGTTCTGCTCAGCCTCTTCCGCGGCTCGCCGTCATCCCTGGTCGGCGCGCGCGCTGTGGCCCGCCGCCTCACCGTGGTCATGACCTTTGTCATCAACCTGGGCGTGCCGCCGCTCTTGTTTTCGCAGGTGCTCTATGGCCGCGCGCTCTACACCAGCAGCGTGCTGATCGGCATTTACTGGATTTCGATCATCGCCATCCTCACCCTCACCTATTGGCTGCTCTATCAGTTCAGCGCGCGGCTGGCGGCCGGAAAATCGGCCTGGTTTACGGGCCTGTCCGCCTGGGTGCTGGCCGGCTTCATCGCCCGCCTGCTCTCCACCAATATGACCCTCATGCTTCGGCCTGAAGTGTGGCGCGGCATGTACTCGGCCTCGGCCATGGGCGCTTATCTGCCCACCGGCGACCCCACCCTCACGCCGCGCTGGCTGCTGATGCTGGCCGGCGGCCTGTTCATCGGCGGGTTGTGGCTGGTTTACCTTTCCGGCCGCTCCACCTTCACCGCGGAGGAGAAGAGTTTCCTCGCCGGCCTCGGTGGCAAGGTTGCCGCCGTCTTCGGCGTGGTCTATCTGGCCGCCGGCTTGTGGGCTGCCGGCGTACAGCCGGAAATCGTCAAGACCGGCCTGCATACTGACGCTCTCTACAAGTTCGCCGGGTTCGCCGGATACGGCTGGCTGGCCCTGGTCGTGGTCGCGGTTCTCACGGCCGCCATTGCCGGGTTCGGCAGAATCTCCGCAAGCTGGCTGGGCTGGGTGGGCGCAGTGCTCGCGCTGCTCATCGAGATCCTGTTCACCGTCTATCGCGACGGCGTCCGCGACCTCACCTTGCTCGCCAAGGGCTACAACGTCTGGGACCGCGCCGTGGCCACCAACTGGTGGGTCGTCGGCCTCTTCCTGGTGCTGTTTGTCGCCAGTCTGGGCGTCGTCGGTTGGCTCGTGTCTGTCGTGGCCCGCGCCAGGAAAGTAATGGAGGCCGCGGCCTAACTCCCCGCGAAGAGATTGCCATGACCGAACAGACTCACCTCGTACCCGTCGCGGAAGAACCCGGCGAAAAGAATACCCGCCGGGCCTTTCTGGCCGCCGCCGGAGCTGCTGGACTTGCCTACACCGTCGCCCTCGCCTATCCCATCTACCGCTATCTGGCCTCGCCCGAAGAGATGGCGCTGAACGCCACCGCCGTCACCGAGGTCACCCTCAAGGACGCGCAGAAACTGCCCGCCGGCTCCGTGCTCATGTTCAAATTCGGCACCGCGCCGGCCATGCTCATCCACCATCAGGATGGCCGCTGGATCTCCATGACCGCCGTCTGCACCCATCTCGGCTGCACCGTGCAATATGAGCCCCAGGCCGACCGCATTCACTGTGCCTGCCATGGCGGCGTCTACGACCCGTATACCGGCGCCAACGTCAGCGGGCCGCCGCCCAAGCCGCTCAAGCTCTTCAAGGTGGCCGTCAACGATTCCGGCGTCGATGTTTCGCGTGCGTAACGAAAAGGATATGAAGGCATGACTTCAAAGTCGATTTACAACTGGATCGATGAGCGCCTGGGCCTCAGCGAACTGGCCGCCTTTGCGCGCCACAAGACCGTCCCGGTCCACTCCCAATCCTTCTGGTACTACTGGGGCGGCATCTCGCTGTTCCTCTTCCTCGTCCAATGCTTCACCGGCGTTCTCTTGCTGGTCTACTACCGGCCCGGCGCAGAAGCCTACGAGTCCGTCCGCCAAATCACCTTCGTGATGCACTTCGGCTGGCTCATCCGCTCGGCCCACGCCTGGTCCGCCAGCTTGATGATCTTCTCCATCCTGGTGCACATGTTCTCGGTCTACTTCATGAAGGCCTACCGCAAGCCGCGCGAGTTCGGCTGGCTCAGCGGCATGGCTCTGCTGGGCATTGCCTCGGTCTTCGGCTTTTCCGGGTATCTGCTGCCCATGGACGAGCTGAGCTACTTTGCCACCAAGGTCGGCCTGCAGATTCCCGCCGCCATTCCCTTCGTTGGCGACGCCATCGCCAACATGCTGCGCGGCGGCCCGGACGTCAGCGAGTTCACCGTGCAGCGCTTCTTTGCGCTCCATGTTGTGGTGCTCCCTGCACTCTTCCTGCCCCTGCTGGGCTTCCACCTCTGGCTCGTCCAGCGTCACGGCAACGCCGCGCCGCCCTCCGTTGAAGCCCTGCCCGCGTCCCAGCGCAAGAGCATGCCCTTCATGCCCAACTTCCTGCGCAAGGACCTGGCCATGTGGCTCATCTCGCTCAATATTCTCGCCCTGCTGGCCTCGGTCTTTCCCTGGTCGCTGGGCAAGCAGGCCGACTCGCTGGTGCCCGCCCCGGCCGGCATTCATCCCGAGTGGTACTTCATGAGTCCCTTCGAGATGCTCAAGCTGCTCGGCCTGGTCAAGTGGTTGCAAGGAGAACCCGGCGAAATTGCCGGAATCCTGCTCTTCACCCTGGGCATCGTCCTCTGGATTCTGATTCCGTTCTACGACACCACCCAGGAGTCGGGAAGGCGCAGCCGCGCGGCGCACTACTTCGGCCTGCTGGCCATCTTCGCCCTGCTCACCACCACGCTCATCGGCTATTGGACCATTCGGTAACATAGCGGCTAGCTTCTCGCTTCTTGCTTTCAGCTTGATCGTGCCCAGTTGTAAAGTTTGGGTTGGGCGGGATCGGGTTGAGCGCCAGGCGTTCGGAGCTAGCAGCTAGCAGCTAGAAGCTAGGAGCTTACAGATGAACTATCCATTCTGGGACATTCCGATTCTCGGCTCCGGCTGGGTCATCGGCATCATCGCCATCTTCCATGTCATGATCTCGCAGTTCGCCGTCGGCGGCGGTGTCTACCTGCCCATGGCCGAACGCAAGGCCCTGCGCATGAAGGACCCCGAGGCCCGCGCCGCCTGGCTCAAGCAACTGGCCAGCCACTCCAAATTCTTTCTCATCCTCACCGGCGTCTTCGGAACCGTCAGCGGCGTGGGCATCTGGTTCGCCATCGGCCTCACCCACCCCGAAGCCACCAGCACCCTCATTCACAACTTCGTCTTCGGCTGGGCCATCGAGTGGGTCTTCTTCATGGTCGAACTCACCACCATCGCCGTCTACTACTACACCTGGGACAAGATCGACGAAAAGCTCCACCTCGCCGTCGGCTGGGTCTACGCCGGCGCTTCGGTCGCCACCCTGGTCATCATCAACGGCATCCTCACCTTCATGCTCACCCCCGGCGACACCTGGCTCGGCGTGGCCGGAACCGGCCAGGAAGCCAGCAAGTTCTGGAACGCCTTCTTCAATCCCACCTACTGGCCCAGCCTCTTCCTGCGCGCCTGTGTCTGCTGCGCCCTGGCCGGCATCTGGGCTCTCATCACCGCCAGCCGCATCGACGGCGACCAGCAGCCCGCCCTCAAGACCGCCATGGTCAAGTGGAGCGTCAAGTGGCTCGTGCCTTCCTTCGTCGCCACGCCCTTCCTGCTCATCTGGTACCTCTGGATGGTCCCGGCATCGCAGCAGGCCTTGCTCTCGCTGGGCATTGACACCATCGGCTCGGGAACCTTCTCCTCCGTCACCCGCATGGCCCTGATCATCATCGTCACCTCGGCCACCATTGTCGGCGTCGCTTACTTCCTGGCCTACCGCAACCCCATCGACTTCAACCTCTCCCACGCCATGGCCGTGCTGCTGCTGGCCCTCATCGCCACCGGCGCCGGCGAATACTCCCGCGAAATGCTGCGCAAGCCCTACGTCATCGGCCGCTGGATGTTCTCCAACGGCGTCCGCGTCAACAGCATCGCCCGCATCAATCAGGAGGGCTACCTGGCCCACTCCGAGTGGACTTGGAACGACTCTACTTCCAGTTATTCCCGCGGCGAAGCCATCTTCCGCGGCGAGTGCGGCTCCTGCCACACGCTCAACGGCTATCGCCCCCTCCGCCAACTGCTCGACGGACGCGACCGCACAGGCATCGGCAACTTCGTCACCATGCTCCACGACTACAAGCCCGACTCGCCCTACCGCCGCTTCATGCCCCCCATGGTCGGCACCCGGCAAGACATCGACGACCTCACCAACTACCTCAACGCCCAGGTCAGCCCGCAAGCTCCCGGCGCGCAAAAGCCGGTGCAAACGGCGCAGAAGTAGATTTCTCTTATCGCTTCTTCACCACCAACGGTCGAAGGCCCGCGACCCACGCGGGCCTTCGTCGTTGGCGCCTGATCATCCGGTGTACGAAAACCCGGCGGCAGGTATAGACTCTGACCGAACGTCCAATCCCATTCATCGAAAGGTGGAGAACATGCGCGGGCCTTTGTGTGCGGTCGTTGGTTTTGTTGTCCTGGGATGGAGCGCATTTTCGCAGCAAGCCGTTGCGCCTCCCTCTGCGGCGCGGACACCCGAAAAGCCCCGCATCAGCCTGGACGTAGCGGTAACCGACAAAGCCGGGAAGCCAGTCGGCGAGCTGGAGCCGTTCGACCTGACGCTCTTTGACAACAACCAGCCACGAAAGATATTGAGCTTTCGCAGAACCGACAGCGCGACGGGAAGCCGCATCGATCCGCCGGTCGAAGTCATCCTGGTGATCGACGCCGTGAATTTGCCCTACCAGGCCGTCACTCTGCAACGGCTCGAGGTGGAGAAGTTTCTCCGCCTCAACAACGGGCAGTTGGCATTTCCAACCTCTGTATTCCTCTATAGCAGCCAGGGCCTCATGGTTCAGCCTGCGCCCTCAAAGGACGGCAATGCGCTGGCGAAGGTGCTCGATAAGTCCTCCGGCACGGTTCGCGCGCGAGACCTTGCAGCCGGTGTGTATAGCCTGTTTGAGCAATTCCAGGATTCGTTCAAGACCATGCGGCAAATCGCCGAAAATGAGGCGCGGAAGCCTGGGCGTAAGCTGCTGGTTTGGGTCGGCCCAGGTTGGCCGCTGCTGACCGAGCGGTTCTTCATCGAGTCCAATGAGTCCAGGCAGAATTACTTTCACCAGCTTGCGGCGCTCACCAATCAATTGCGCGAAGCCCGCATCACCATATACAACGTTGCGCCGATTGTGGGTGTCACGCGAGAGTTGTACAAGGGCTATCTGAAGCCGGTCACCGAAGCGCGCAAGATGGAGATTGCCGACCTTGCCCTGGAGGTGATGGCGGTCAACACCGGCGGTCGCGTGCTCGATCCGGGCAACGACCTGGCGGGATTGATTCTGAAATGCCAGAGCGATATCGGCCCCTACTACACCGTTACGTTTGAGCCTCCGCCGGCCGCCGCAGCCGATGAATTCCACGCCCTGCGCGTCGAGGTCACCGGCGACGGGCGTACGGCGCGCTCGCCTATCGGGTATTACGACGAACCATAGAGAACAACACGTGCAACCTGGTGTCATGCCTCTAAAGTTCATTCAATAATTCTCTGTCATCCTGAGCATCGTGTCTCGCGGCGGCGAGTTACGGCTGGAATGAACTGCCGCCAACTCGCTAACTCGCGACTTCCGGAAGCGGAAGCTAACTTGCTGATTTTGTCGATAAAGCTCTTCAATCAGCCTTTTTGTTCATGAGGAGCGAAGCGAAGCGCAGTCGAAAGCCTGCCCTGAGCTCAGCCGAAAGGGACCCGAGTTTGCACTTGTCTTTGTTGGACGAAGCGCGCCGGGTGCCCCATGTCCAGAATTTTGGACATGGGAAAGCACGAACCTCGATCGTCGGCATCGTGAAAGGGTACGGCTCCGCTGCTTGCGCAGAACACGGTTCTCAACGTAAATCGGCCGTAACATCACCAGTTTCCGAGCCGCCGGAATGATAACTTCCGGTTTGGCGGTTGCACGCCGGAATCTCAAATGGCACATAATCGTTTCTTGAACGGGTGAAATTAACTTACGGGCAGTTATCAGATGGTCTTCAGAAGACGATATCGGTCAAGGGTGATTTCGGCACGGATGGCAGCAACAGCGGCAGGATAGCGAAGACGCGCAAACGCAGTCCAGGCATCGCGGTAGGTCTCCCAAGTTTCTTCCACTCTGGAAAGATGGCTGGCCGTGACGGCGCCCTCATTGATCGCTTCCTTTGTCTGTGTTCGTAATTGCAAGAGCTTGTGCTGGTATTCGCGATTCAACAAAGCATCGGCCATTGCGATTTGATTGTCAGACAGTACAGGCCATTTCTTGCTTTCGAAGTGAACTACCTCCGTGTGAAAGAGATCTTTGAGGATGCTCTGTGAGCCGATGGTTCGCATGGAGCGAATGGTGCCGCCTTGGTCAACCTCGGAGGCATGTGCCTTAATGTATGCGTTCTCGGCAACCATGAGCTTATCGAAAGCTGCCTGTTGCTCCTCAGGCATGGAGGATTTCAGTGAGCTGTTGTAGCGGCTTCTGCGGTCATCTTCAATTTCGGACGCGTAACCACTGCAGAAGTTCATCGTAATGGTTGACGCGGCATAGTCGCAGAATTCGAAGGGTCCATGGGCACGAGGTGAACCATTGAGCTTCGCGATGTCCGGCAGCGCAAGCCTTGCCATACCTTCTTCGGACTCGCAAGCGAAGCGTATGGCTAGCGGGGTGTTGCGCTCGACTCCGGCACCATTGAGATAAATGTCGGCGAGAATGAGCGAACCGCCGACGATCCATGCAGTGGGCTCCTCCTGGTTTTGTCCGAGGTCAGCCTTCTGCGCAAGCCGCTCCTGCCATGCACAAACACGGGCTTCGGAGTAATTGACCAATCGCCCGATGCCGCGATAGGAGCGGTAAGACGCACAAGCCGGGGGTGCCTTCGGGATAGGGGATTTTTCTGCTTCTGCCGGTAGCGGGATGGATGCGTATGCGGAGCAGTCTGGCGGCAGCTCGGCGGGTGTGGTCTGCCCGAACGCAGCGGCCGCAAGCGCACAGTTTCCAACAAAGATGGCTGTCGCGAGACGAGAAAGTTGCGTGCAGAGGTGACATGTGCGGAGCATCTGTGCGAAGTATATTCCGAGTGGATCAGACGGTCTGGCGCTTGGAACCCGTCCCAACCGTCCTTGCCGAGAATTACGCCCCGAAAGCGCACACTGGTTCTATGCCAAGCCTCCACCAACCAGCCATTTCTGCCCCCGTTCCCCGGTCCCTGACCCCTGTTTTTTGCCCCACCCCCCACCCCCCCTACCCCAAAACGCCCCTTTTTTCGAGGCGCACCCGGTCCGGAGTGGAGGATAAGTCACACCATATGAATTACTTGCAGATTAACCCCGGAGGCCGGCCTGTTGCCTTAGTGGTAAACATAAAACCCCGAAAACGCCCCCTTTTTGGGCCAAAAACCAGCCTTTTTGGCCTTAAAACCCTGTTTTTCGGTCAGACGCAACGGGATTCTCGGCAACTCCCTGGCGCCCGGGCCGGTTGGTGGGCATGGCCGAGACTGATCCCGCCGCTCCCCGCTGAATGCCTCACTGATTCGTGCGCTCACCCACCATGCCGGCTTTCGACCTAACAAAGGGGCAGCCCGTTGCGGGGTTGAAAGATCGAACCGACCGCAGTCTGGATGCTATCCTTGATGAGAGATCACCATGGAAACTACTTCGCGACAACTCAAAGAGGTCTTGATTGCTGGTTTGCGGATCAAGGACAGAACCGCCGATGATCTGAGCGACGATCAGCTACTCCTCGAAGGCGATCTAGAGATCGATTCCATCGACATCTTACAGCTCATTCTCGAAATTGAGCGGCGCTTTGGGATCAAGCTTGTCGAGGGCGAGTTCGACGAAAGCGCCTGGCAGACCATCGCGACCTTGACCGCGGCCGTTGAAGCTCGAATCGCGGGAGTCAAGTAATCTAGGAGCGCAATCGGCCATGTTGATCCATAGCGGAAAGAGCCCCCTGCGAGTTCTGCTGGTGGAATGCAACAACATGAATAAGTGGGTCGGCACAACCATGCCCTACGAGATGCATGTCCCCCCACTTGGTCTCATGTATCTGGCCGGAAGCATTCGGGCAGCGCTTCCCGGTATCGAGGTACGGATCGTCGAGTCGTCGCTGGCCTGTCCCGACGACGGACTCTTCTTGGAAATTCTGCGCGAGTTTCAACCGGATGTGGTCGGCCTCCGTTCCATCGCATTCTTTCTTGAGGAGTTGCAGCGCATTGCCGCCCTGACGCGGGCGCATGGTGGGGTCACGCTGATCGCCGGTGGGCCCATTGTCAAAGCTTACAAGAAGCGACTCTTTGACGAGGTCCCCGAGTTGGAGATTGCCGTTCAGGGCGAGGGCGAACAAATTCTGGTTGAATTGCTGGGTGGCATTGCACCCGACAAGGTGCCCGGCATTTTTTACCGCGACAACGGGCTTGTCCGGGAGACAGCGGAGCGGCCTAATGAAGCCGAGATCAACAGCTTGGCCTTTCCCGCCTACGATCTCATCGACCTCGATCACTATCAGCGCCAGCTCAGCTACTCTTACAATCACCGCCGCCAGGGTGTTCTGCTGACCAGCCGCGGTTGCGTTTACCGCTGCACCTACTGCTTCAGCCATTGGAAGGGAATCCGCCTGCGTAGCGCGGAGAATATCTTCCAGGAGATCACCGCGCTCTACGACCTCCAAGGCATACGGGATTTCTACATCGTCGACGATATTTTCAATGTGGACGTGAAACGCGCGCTGGATCTCTTCGACAGGATTCAGGCCGCGGGCTTCAAGCTGCGCATGTACTTTGTCAATGGCTTACGCGCGGACATCACCAGTGAGAAGTTTGTGGATCGGGCGATCGAGGCGGGAGCAGTCTGGTTCACCTATGCCGTGGAATCGGCATCCCAGGACATTCAACGGCTGGTGCGCAAGAACCTCGACCTGGAGAAGGCGCGCCACATCATTTCCTTCACACAGAGCCAGAATGTGGCAGTCAATATCTCCACCATGTACGGCTTTCCCACAGAGACCAGGGAGATGGCGCAGCGCACTCTGGACTGGCTGGGTGAGTTGCCCAAGCCGTCTTTGCTGCCCTACCACTTCTGCCTGCGCTTCTTTCCCGGCTGTGAGATCAATGAGCAGGCCATCGAGGCTGGCTGGGACGCTGACCGCATGGGGCTGACCAGCCGCTTCTCCTATAACGACATGGCGATGGGAACGCCGACTCTCTCCAAGCACGAAATGAACGAGATCCAGATCGAGTACCACCGCCGCTTCGGTATCAACAATACTGCGGCCGTGGACGCTGCGGTGCGCACCCTGCGCGCAATCGGCTACGACGATACTGAGATTGTCCACTTGTACTCGGTGCTGATGCGCAAGATGATTCGCAGCGTGGGCGAACTGACGCAGGCTGGCAAGGGGTGAAAAACTGGTATCAGCATCGTTTTCACAACGTGGCGGCCTTACAGGTGGTGTTCACCACCATGCGCTGGACGCCGCGCTTTGTGCAGCCGCCAATGGCATTTTTGACGGCGCTGATCTTTTGCTTGATATTAAAGCGCGAGCGCCGCGCGGTGGCCGCAAATCTGCGCCGGGTTGCGGGCAAGACTGGGCTTGCGTTGTACTGGAAGGTCTTCCGCGTCTTCTATTCATTTTGCGATCTGATCGTGTCTTATGCTTTTGTTCCCCAGGCCAGTCATTTGCAACTACTTGCGATGCTGCCTGAAGGCGAGCGCGGCGCCGAGGTGATCGATCGGTGCCTGGCGCAGGGCAAGGGGCTCATCGTTTGGACGGCGCACCTGGGCAATCCCGAATTTGCCTCGCGCCTGCTTGAGATGCACGGCCGCCCGGTCAATGTGGCGCGCGTGGTTGAAGACAAGCCCGCCGAGCGAATGCTGCGCGAACGCATGAGCAATGAGCGGCTGCGTATCGTTGATTTGCGCGGCGGCGCGCGAGCCACCATCGAGCTGCTGCAGGCTCTGGGTCGTAATGAGATCGTCGCGATTCAGGGGGACCGCGTCTATCACCAGCGTCATGCGGCAGAGGTCCAGCTTTTCGGGGCGACGGCGGAGTTCCCCCTTGGACCATTCTTGCTGTCACAGGTCTCGGGGGCTCCGGTTCTGCCAGGTTTTGTAGTTCGCTGCGGGTGGCAGCGCTATCGCGTTTTAATTGGAGATCCAATTCATCCTGCGGCCACTGGCAATAGCGAGCAGGACCAGCAGTCGGGCCTGCGCCAGGCCGTTCGGTTCCTTGAAGTGCAGATAGCGGATTACTATGATCAGTGGGTGAATTTCTTCGCCTTCTGGCCGGTTCAGTACCATGATTGATACTCTGAAAGCCATTGCGGTAACCGGGGTCGGCGTCGTCAGTCCGTATGGCACAGGCCTCTACCGCCTACAAGAGGGAATGCTGGCTGGCCGTTGCTGTTTGGCGCCCGCCGCAGAGTTATTTCCAGGCTTTCGCGGAACTGTTGCCCAGGTTGGCGAGCTTCCGCCGCTGACCGACGGGCTCCGTTACTCTCGCACCGATCGGTTGGGGATGATTGCTGCGCGCGATGCGGTGGCGGCGTTCACTGGATCCGCCAATATGCTTCGCGAAAGCGGCATTGTGATGGCCAGCACGGTTGCGGGCTTGTCCGAGATCGATCCGGAGATATCCAAGGGCCCAGCGGAGTGGTATCGGCACGGAGGCTTGTCGCGCGCGGCTTCTTACCCGGTCTCACGAGTGGCCACTTCAGTGGCTGAGCACCTGGGCATCGAGGGACCGGCCTGCGCTGTCTCAGTGGCCTGCGCTTCAGGGGCCATCGCCATCGCCCTGGCCGCCAACATGTTGCTCGACGGCGCGGCGCCCATGGTGCTGGCCGGCGGCAGCGATGCGCTTTGTCCGTTCACCCTCAGCGGCTTCAATTCTCTACAGGCCCTGGATGGAGATCCATGTCGTCCCTTCGACCGGAACCGCAAGGGCTTGAATATAGGAGAGGGCGCGGCTGTGCTGGCATTGGAGACACTGGATCAGGCCAAACGGCGTGGTGCTCCGATTCTCGCAGTTCTTCGAGGCTGGGCCATGAGCAACGATGCCTCCCATCCGACCGCGCCTCACAAAGAGGGGGCGGGGCTCGCCGCCTGCATCCAATTAGCCATCCAGATGGCCGAGTGTGGCGTTGACGAAGTGGGATACGTGAATGCACACGGTACCGGAACTCCATTGAACGACATCGCCGAAACCCACGCCTATGAGAGTGCTTTCAAATGCCGTCGCGACCCCATTCCGGTTTCCTCCACGAAATCCTATTTCGGACACTGCCTGGGCGCAGCCGGCGCTCTTGAAGCTGCCATCACCATCCTGGCCATGCGCAACAGCGCACTATTTCCCACCTTGCGGCTGACCGATCCAATCGAGAGTGATCGGGTCGATTGGCTGCGGGGCGAGTTGCGCCGCAAGCCGCTGCCCGTAGCCATGTCGGTTTCGGCTGGCTTTGGCGGCAGCAATGCAGCGCTGGTTTTTGGGAGTCGGTGCGCATGAAGACGATTCTGCCAGTACTTACCGGCATAGGCTCCGTGACACCATATGGCCCGCTGGCCGGGCTTATTGACGCGCCCCCCCCACAGCCCAGCGCCATTACGGCGTGGGCCACGCCAGAGTTGCGCCGCGCTTTTCAGGTTGAGCCATTTCGCCCAGCCGACATTGTGCCAGGCGTGAAGACGCGGCGCCTGGACCGTCTTTCGGTGTGGGCGCTGGTAGCCGCCTCGTTAGCCTTGCGCGACGCGGGTATTGACCTGGAGAAGGTGGATCGTTCGCGGGTTGCGGTTGTCTTCGCTTCCGGCTTCGGCTGCCTTGACCTAACTGCCGCGTTCTTTCAAAGCGCGGTGGCGAATGGCTGGGCGGCTACCGATCCCATCACCTTTCCTGAAACGCTTGGCAACGCTCCGGCCGGTCATGTAGCCCTATTCCACCAACTGCGCGGGCCCAACATCACCCTTGCCAGCAAGACTTTTGCGGCGGAGAGCGCTTTGCTGCAGGCGGCTTCTTTCTTGCGCCATGGCCAAGCCGAAATTGCCGTTGTGTTGGCCGGGGACACCCTTACCCAGGCGGTCTACGAGTGGTACGAAGAGGCCCGTCTGCTTTCGCCTGCGTGCTTCCGCAATGAATCGGTTTCACGGAATTGCGGCTACGTGCCCAGCGAGGGAGTTACCGCAGTGGTGCTTGAGGCAGAAGTCCGCGACGAAGTACGCCCTTATGCCGCGCTGCACTCCGGGCGATGGGCTGCGCAAGGCGATGTGCAGTCGGCGATAGATCAACTGATGGGTGGAGTTCAGGCCCGGTTCATCTTCTGCGCCAACGATGGCGCGCCTTGCTCTAACAGTCCAGCCAACTCGCCGGCTCGTGGCATGACCGGTGAGGGTTCCGCTATCTTGCCCGCGGAGCCCGTCGCTGCCGGAATGGCAGAAACTGGAGGATTGCTACACCTTCTGTTGGCCTTGAGCAAGCGGCCGGGGCCAGGCCAGGCTTTGCAACTGGGTGTATCCGCTCACGGCGGGTACGCCGCTCTCCGACTGGAGATATTTTGAATCTGAGTGTCAGGATCGCATCGGCGGCATATGCCGTCCCGCCGAATGAAGAGAACGTGGCCGATATTCTGAAACGCGAGCACCTGCGGGTCGAAAGTACCTTAGCCCCGTTGCCACCGCGTGCCCGTCAAAGAGCGTTGGACAATCTTGGATTCAGCCGCGTTCGCGTCTGTGGTGAAGTGCAGCCCTACGACCTTGCCTTGCAGGCCGCAAAGCAAGCCATCGATGAGGCGGGGATCGCGCCGCGCGAGATCGACTTCATCCTCGACTACAGCACCTTCCCCGGCGAATCCTCGCAGTCCATCTCCTTCGCTCACCGCCTGAGCGCCGATCTGGGAGCCGAGACCTCAATGAACCTAAGCTTCCGTGCCGGCGGCTGTGGAGCGCTTCACCTGGCAATCAAGACCGCTCTGGGATGGATGCTCCAGGATGAGCGGATGCATACAGCTTTGCTGGTGACCGCCGATACCGCGCCGTTGAACAATCGGTCGCTGCTGCCCATCACCGTGCAGGGCGATGCTGCCAGCGCCGTCGTGCTGCGCCGCGATCCAAGCTTCGGACCGCTCCTGTTGGGTGTCGAAGCACTCACCCTGGGCCATCTGCACAATGCAATTGCCGTCCTCCAGAACGATGGGCAGATCGAACTCAAGGCCGACGCGGTCATGATCGAACACAAGGTCATGCCCATTTTCTATCTTCATCTCTTCCGCCTGGCCGGGAAGGTGCTGGCCGAGGCGGGATTGCACATGAGCGACGTTGACCACTTCATATACTCCAACATCAGCCTCCGTGATCGTGACGGATTCCGCCGCATGGTGGGACTGCCCGAGGGTGCATTGCCAAAAACGCGCATGGATGAACTGGGCCACACCTTCGCCAGCGACCTGGTCATCAACTACGCGGAGATTTGCCGCCAAGGGCTCATTCGCCCCGGCCAGTTGCTGCTCTTCGCCTCGGCTGGTATCGGCTTCACCTGGGGGGTGACGCTTGCCCGCGCCTGAATGCAATCTTCTGCATGAGTGGCTGCGCCATAGCGCTTCGGCTACACCGGATGCCATCGCCATTGCCGAAGAAGAGAATCTGACCTCCTTTGGTGAGCTGTTCGCGCGGGCCCAGGCGCTAGCGCTGTGTCTTTGCAGGCACGGCATTCAACCGCGCGATCGCATCTGCCTGGCTTTGCCCAAGACCAGCGATGCCATCGTGTCCATCTTTGCGTCACTGCTGGCCGGCGCAATCTATGTGCCGATTCATCCGCGCTGGCCGCGGGAGCGCGTTGATGCCGTTCTCGATGAGTGTGGCGCGCGACTGTTCATCGACTCTGCCCCGCCGCGAATCGTTGATCTGCGCACCGGCGCCTCAATTCCGTGGCCCGAAAAAGGCGAGTCAACCTCACCTTCCGCCGCTCTGCCAGCCATGACGGCTGAAGACACCGCCTTCATCCTCTTTACTTCCGGCTCAACGGGAAGGCCCAAGGGCGTAGAACTCTCTCATCGCGCCGTGAGCGCTTTTGTTCGCTGGACCGCAATGAAATTCGAAATCCACGCAAGCGATCGCATCGCTTGTCCATCGCCGCTGGGGTTCGACCTCTCCACTTTCGATATCTTCAACATGGCCCTGTGCGGAGCCACCGCAGTGCTGGTCCCTGACCATATTGCCTGGATGCCGCGCTTCTTGGTGCAGTTTGTTCGCGAATCCCGCGTAAGTTGCTGGTATTCAGTGCCTTCAATCCTGGCCGGGATGGTGCGCGAAGGGCGCATGGCGGCGTACAACTTTCCCCATCTGCGCCTCATCCTCTTCGCAGGCGAGGTCTTTCCGGCGCCAGCACTGGCCGGCATGCAAGCTGCAGTGCCCGATGCCGTGTGCGTCAATCTCTATGGCCCTACAGAGACCAATGTCGTGACATGGCATCGTGTGCCGGATGACTTTTCTGGCGCGCAGCCGCTGCCCATTGGACACCCCTGTCCCTATGCCGCGGTGCGCATCGATGAGACGAACGGAGAACTGCTAGCCGGCGGCGATTCTTTGATGCGTGGTTATTGGAATCGCCCGGAAGAAACCGCGCGTCGCCTGATTACGCTGGACGGCATCTGTTATTACCGCACTGGAGACCGCGTCTCCATAACTCCCGATGGAAGCTATCAGTATCTTGGCCGCCTTGACCGCCAAGTGAAGCGGCGCGGCTTCCGCATCGAACTTGGCGAGATCGAAGCCGCTCTCGCATCTCATCCGGATATACTGGAGGCGGCCGTTGTTGCCGTCGAGGACCAACGCCAGGGCATTGTCATTGTGGCTTTCGTTCGCCCCAGTGTTCAAGGCGCTATAAGTGTGGCCGAAGCGAAAACCCACTGCGGGCGTCGATTACCGCCATACATGCTGCCAGATAGCATTATGTTTTTCGGCGCCATTGCCAAGGGAAACCGCGGCAAGATCGATTACCTCGCCCTAAGAGAGATAGCGGAGGGACTTCAGCGTGGAGATTAAGAACGAAATAAGAGAGTTCGTCGCCAGCCACTATCTGCCCGATGCCCCCGCCGAGTCGATCGACGAAACGATGTCGCTAATCACCAGCGGCATCATCGATTCCATCGGGATGCTGGGCCTTGTCGACTTCATCGAATGCCGCTACGCCATCGAGTTCATGCCACGCGAGATCGATGTCCACGCGCTGGATACGGTAGAACGAATCGAGGCCTTGATCCGCAGCAAGATCGGTGGCGGTGATGCCGCAGGCCACGCTGCAATTCAGTAATGTTATAGGGTGAGAGATTTCGGTTTCTCCCCGAGCGGGAGAATGCTGGTCAGATCGAGGTTCAATGAAAGTACTGCTGATCCAAAGCCCCGCCACATCGCCCTGGGTTCCACGCCGCCAGTGGGAGCCGCCCAGCGTGGCCATGGCCACCATTGCCGGCCAGATCGACAATCACGATGTGCGTGTTGTCGATATGGTGGTCTGGCGCAAGCAGGCGGTTCCGCGCTTCCTCGAATTGCTGCGCACCTTCAGGCCCGATGTCGTGGGTTTCACCTCCATGACCTTCCAGTACGACACCACGGCCGGATTTGCCTATCTGACCAAGCAGTTCGACAGTCGCATCCGTACCGTGCTCGGCGGCTATCATGCCACCCTGTTTGCAGAGACCATTGCCAGCGGCCAGGATGTTGGCCTGTGGGATTTTCTCGTGCGTGGCGAGGGCGACTTCGCATTCGGCGAGCTGCTCGACAGCATAGCGGCAGACGGGCAGGGAATGGACGATATCCTCGGCCTGTCCTACAAGGACGGCGGTGTATTCCGCCACAATGCGGCGCGGCCGCTGGAAGACCTCACCCGTATCAGCATTCCCGCTCGCGACAAACGCCTGGTCAACGGGTTTCACATGTACTTCCGCAAGGCCGACGTCATTGAGACCTCGCGGGGCTGCCTCCACCTTTGCAACTTCTGCAGTATTCGCGAGATGTATGGTCGCTCCTTCCGAGTCTTTCCGCTGGAGCGCGTACTCGCCGACATCGAAGACGCCTACAGCCGCGGAGCACGCCACATCTTCTGCACCGATGACAATATTACCCTCGACATGGATCGATTTGAACGGTTGTGCGATGGTGTGATCCGCCTCAAGCTCAAGAATGTGATGTTCACCACCCAGGCCAGCCCCATCGGTTTTGCCCATAGGCCCGATATTGCCAAAAAGATGGTCGAGGCGGGCTTTGTTTCCATATTCCTGGGCATCGAAAACGGCTCCGCGAAGAACCTGCGCACCATGCACAAGCCCAACACCCTGGATACCATTCAGCGTGGCGTCGAGGCGTTGCAAAAAGAAGGCATCATCGTCATCGCCGGCATCATCAACGGCCTGCCCGAGGACGATGTGGAGAGCATCCGCGAGAACTACCAATTCATCAAGAACATGGGCATTACCAGCGTCATGGACCAAATCATGACGCCCTATCCCAAGACGCCGCTGCGGGGCGAGATGATCGAGGCAGGACGTGTCGCCAACCTGTTGGATTTCCGTTGGTACGACGGCTACTTCAGCAACGTGCGCACCAGTGAACTCTCTCCCGAAGAACTGAACTTTGTGCGCTGGAAGATTCGCAGAGAAGTGATCGGAATGTGGCGCGCAACTCCTGGAGACTGGAAGTTCTTCAAGGGCTATACCTATATCTGGGAGTTTTTCTTCCGCCACGTGGTCTGGCTCAACGAACGGTTGATGGAACTGCTCTTTGGCATAGAAGGCCGCTACAAGCTGCAGATGCGCCAGTTCCTGCAATTGAACGACTTCGGAATCGAGATCCCGGGCCGCCAGCGCGCTGAGACTTACCATCCCATCTACGGCAGCAACGCCGATCCCTTCCAGGACACGCGCTGGAGCTTGCTCAAACAGCGCTTGCCCTTTCCCTGGCGCAAACGGCTCGCCGCGTCGTCGCAGGCGGCGCCTGAGGAAAGCTGATACTCCGGTTCCGTTGTAGCCGTGACATGAGGGGAAGAAAATGAAGAGGGCTTTACAGGCTGCGGCAAGACTCATGATTGACCGAGTTTTGTAACCTTGCATGATCGGGCGCCGGGGAACGCTCTCGGTCGGGGTCGCGTGCCGTAACACTGGCAAAAACACTCAGGCTCTAGCCCCTGATGGGCTTTCTGGGGATATTCGCCAGTCTTTCGTCCGCCTTTTTCGCAGCCTGTTAAGCCCCTGCGGGAATGCTGGATTCGTCGCATGGGCTTGACCGGAGGCTCCAAAGGCTATTTTGTCGAGCCGGTAATCATTTTCTCCAGTTTCTCACTCACCTCGCCCAGATCTTTCGCGATGCAACCGCTCAGGCTGCACAGATGACCGTTCAAAACCAGGTTGGGAATCGAACCAATCTCGGTGTTTGTCTTCAGATCGATCAGATGCGCGGTAACATGCAGCTTGTAACTCTTGGCGACGCTTGCATCGGTGAATTTGATGTAGAGGTCGTTCCCCGCCGTGTTCTCGTCCTGGTTGTTCTTGGCTGCGACAACTGTCCGGCCGTGCATCCTATTCTGAAAATCCTCCTGGAACCTGATGTTTTCGTCCTTGATCACTTTGGCCCAGTCCTCGCGCGTCTCGTATCCAAGGTACTTGTACGCATCCAGACCGATGTCTACCCACCCTAAGAAGATGTGGTTCTTGCTGCTCATGTCGGCCGCTGGCTTCTTTTCTTTCGCTGCGAAGCAAACAGCAGATAGTATCAAGCTGACCATCAGCACTGCAAGTATCCGTCGTTTCATTGAAGTGTCGCTCCTCATTCTCCGCCGTTTGGGGCGGTTGTAAAGTTTTGTTCAATCTCCTGCAACACGCCGCTGGTGAAGGTCAGCCGCGCAGGGAAACCGGTAAGCGTGTTGTCGGATGGATCTTTGGCAGGATCGGCCTCCCGTGCCTGGCGGGGAAGCCATATCTCTATCCTGACACCATTCTCCTCATGTGCCGACTTGCTCAGCGGCGCGCCAACGGCAGCAAATGCCTGTTCGACGGTCATGCCAGTTACCACCCTGCGCGCCGCTATGGCCTGCCTTATCGCCGCCGGCCACTCCGGACGCTCATCTTGTAAAGGCATCTTCGAGAAGGTGCGATTGAAAGCCTTGGTAAAGTCGTCCAGATTATCGATGTGAATGAAATCGATGAGTAGTTCATAGGCGTCGGGCGCCATGCCTTCCATCCACACCTGTACGGTGTCGCCGCTGAAAAGCAGCTTGCCATAGCGCACCGAGTCGTTGGGCGACAAGCCCCAGAAGACGCGGTCGCGCTTGTACTTGGATGGCAGGGCGAGCTTGCGCTCTGTGCCGGCTCCGTCGGGCGACACTTCCAAAACCGATTCCAAGTGGTGGATCGCGGCGGCGATGCCAAAGCGTCCTCGCCCGTAGCGGCAGGGAACATCGAGACGCAAGTAAAGGGTTCCCGTTATCATGCTCTGCGCCTTGGCGCGGTCCGCCCCGGTCAACTGCGCGCGAACCCCCAGCGGCAATGCAAGGAACGCGAGCAGCAACACACCCGAGCAGCAACGGTAACTTCTTGCATTCGACATTCTTTCCCAATCTCCCCTTCAGCCCTCGGTGAAGCGGCACAGTAGATCCAGCATCTTGCCCTGACCAAGAAAGATGTGCAAGAGCCCGATCAATCTCAAGGCCTGGTTGTGGATGCGAGCTCACCCCTGTTATTGCAGCGCCTGCAGTATTCCATCCACAAATTTCAATTCTGCCGGGAAGCCTGTGCTGCCTAGATATTCGATGCGCTTCTTAATCACTTGGCCTCTGTCCTGTCGTGGATGCCATATTTCTGTGTGAACCCCATTCGCATCATCGACCTTCTTGTCGAGCGGGGTGCCCACCACGTCAAAGGCTTGTTCCTTGGTCATGCCTGCAACCAACCTGTGATTTGCGATTGCATTGCGTACTCCGGCGGGCCAATCGGGATGTTCGTCCTGGAGCGGAACTTTGGAGAAAGCCTGGTTGAATGCCTTGGTAAAGTCATCGAGGGATTTGATCTGAATGAAGTTGATCGTGACTTCGTAATTGTCGGGTTTGAACCCCTCTTCCATCACATTGACTTCATCGCCGTTGACTTTCAGCGTTCCCGCGTGAACCGCGTAATTTGGGTAAAAGAAATAATTGATTCTTTCCCGTTTCGAGAATCTCGAAGTCGCCGTCGTCTCCTTGCTGTTCATCGCCTGGGCAAGAAGATGGGCAGTGTCATGACCTGTGGGCGAGACCTCAAGCAGAGGAGCCGAGCCAACTCCCCAATTTCCGACTTCCGATCGAAGAGGAACATCCAGCCGCAAATACAACGTCCCGGCAAGCATACTCTTGGCCTTTTCCTGGTCTTCCTTGGATAATTGCGCGTTTGATGCCAGGGGCAGGCTTAGCATGAGCAGGAGCAGCATCGCAGGTTGACGACGAGCGCGATTGCCTATCATAGATACTAACCCCCATCTTTCGAGTGATTGTTCAGGGTGAAATGCCAGAATTTCAATACACTTGGAGTTCCACTTCGGACCCCGGCGTATTCTAGCACCACGAAAGTTCCCCTGGTTGTGAAATTTGAAGGATTCAATATCTGTTACATCAGTCCGCCGTCGACGGCTATCACCTGGCCGGTTATGTAACAGGCAGCGGGTGAAGCCAGAAATCCAACCAGCTCGGCGATCTCCTCGGGCCTGCCGAAGCGGCCCAAGGGAATCTCGGCCAGCAGCCGCTTCTCTTCCTTCTCGATATACCTGGCAGACATGGGGCTGGGCACCACACCGGGACAAACGGCGTTGACGCGGAGGTTGAAGCGGCCCACTTCGCGGGCCAGAGCCTTGGTGAATGCGATCATGCCTCCCTTGGAGGCGGCGTAGTTACATTGGCCGGCCTGGCCGCGCACACCGCTGGGCGAAACGATGTTACAGATACTGCCGCCGCCCCTGCGCATCATGCCGAGCACGGCCAGGCGCGAGCAGAGATAGGTCGCGCGCAGATTGGTGTCGATTACCTGGTCCCATTGCTCTTCGGTCATGAAGGCCAGCAGTGCGTCGCGATTGATGCCGGCGTTATTGACCAGGCAATCTACCGGGCCGAATTGCTTCTCAATCTGCGCAAAAAGCGCTCCCGCACTCTCCCTGTTGGTCAGATCTGCCGCGACCGCCAGCGCCTGTCCACCGGCGCCCAGGATGCTCTCGACCACAATGCCGGCGGCGTCTTCGCCCCGATGGTAGTGAACCGCGACGCGAAACCCCGCGCCCGCCAAGGCCTGCGCCATGGCCGAACCCAGGGTCCCGGAAGCGCCGGTTACCAACGCCGTTTTGCCCTCAGCCGTCATAGGTTCGATCAGTTCAAAGGCTTGAAGATCATAATATTCACACCCCAGCGCGAGTTATAGCGGGCGATGTTGCCATCCAGCGCGTAGGAAACGGTCCCCTGAATCAGTGTGCCTTTGGGGCCTGCGGTGTTGAAGTTGGTCTCCACCCCGTCGAACCTCTTGAAGTGGCTGGACTCATCCAGATTGCGCGCCCGCGCATAGCTGTACAACCCCTCAAACTTCATCAGGTCCATTACGTTGAAGCCGTAGTGCACGCTGCTCATGGCGATGGCGTCGAACGAGTCCGTGCCGCCGGGAATGCCGTGGATGCGGGGACTGGAGAAGAACGATGGGAAGTAGCGCGAGAAGCGGTCCAATTGATCGCCGCCAAAGTAGGCCGCCTCCACCCCTGCCTTGGTAAATTTGCGGATGTAGTAGTCTTTGTCGAAGATACCGTCGTAGAGCGTGTATGCGCTCTCGGCTGGCGCCTTTGAGCCGGCGTACCCGAAGCTGCGCCAATCCAGGCGTTGGCCGCGCGTGCCGTCGGCAGTAAAGATATAGCCCTTTTCGGTGAAGCGGATTTGCGCGCCCGGCAGCAGCGCCACGCCGTTGCGCGGCTGCTCATAGAGCGCTGAGGTGTCGCTGGTGCGGCGATAGATGTCGTAGGCCACGTAGTTGTATGCAGTCATGCTGAGATGGTTGTTCGCCTGCCAGGAAGCGCGTCCTCCAACAGTCTGCTCCCAGGACCAGACATCCTCCGCGGTGTTCTCAACGTTGCCGTTGTAGACGCGGTTCTCGCTAGGTAGGGCGGAGAGGGCCAGATCCGCGCTAAGACGGAATCGGGTCCCATACTGCTTGGAGAGATTGTTGACCAGGATCGGCCCGGCGAAGAAGGTGGAGAGCTGTGCGCCGGTGTGCCGAAAGTCGAAATCGGCCATGCTGACGCCCGCGATGGGGATGGGGAAGTTGAAGGTTCCCGCGTACATGGCGCCGCCCACCAGGGACACGATGCGCTTTTCGCTGGTCTCTTTAAGCACCCGATGTCCGTGCTCGATCTTTAACTGGCGCAGTCCCTGGTCGGTGTCGCGATACATGGGCTCATCGGAGCGGTGCGCGGCCTCAAGGTCCTGTGCAAAGCTCGCGATATTGAAGGTGTAGTTGGAGAACTTGATCGAGCGCTGGAGTTGGAAGTCGCGCCCGGCGGCATTCAGGGTCTGCTGCGCAGAGACGGAGCGCGGCAGATTGTACTGGTTGCCCTGCCCGTCGCTGACTAGTGCGAAGTTCTGCGTTTCGTCGTTAACCACGATGTTGCTGTGTGCGGCGCGCTGGCTCAGGCTCTGTCGCACCTCGCGAAAGCTGACGCCATCGATCCAGATTTTGCCACTATACAGGTTTTCATCCGAGGTCTTGGGCTCCACGCCCACCACGTAGCATTGCGCGCCGTCTACCATTTCCGTTCCCAGCAGCTTGTAGGCGTAGCGTTCATTCAGCGTCAATTCCAGAGGCTGCGACAGCACCTTCTCCGGCTCCAATTGCGGCAGGGGAAAGGAGCGCTTATTGCTGAATTTGACGCCATTGACATAGAACTCGGTCTGGGCAAACTCCGCCTTGGCGCCGCGGGCATAGAACTGTTGGAAGCGCATGGAGATGTCGAAGGCCTGCGCGACGTTGGTGCTCTCAAAGTGCAGAGTCATGAAGCTCGATGCCTGGTAGTTTTCCAAACGCCGCATCTGCGCCTCGCGATATTGCTGCCAGCGTGCGATGATCTCTTCCACGCTGAGATTCACGCCGCCCTTGACCTCGACCTGATTGAAGACCGTGGTCTCGCTGCTGGCCTTCTTGTGCAGGTTGGCCAGGACGAAGGAATTGGTGAAGACGCAAGTGGCGGCAAAGCCCGTGTCGCCCTTGACCGGCTCGCTTGCGGCAATGCGGTTGCCGGTCTCCGCGTCGAACCACTGCACTTCGTATTGCGCCTTGGCCGCACTCTGGAGCACGACGGTTTTCGGCTGACCCGGAAGCCCGTGCACCGGCGCCAGCAGAACCATGTCTCCCGACTGCCCATTGCTGAACCAGCCCGCACCCTCGATCCTGGATCCGTCGATGGTTAGCGTCAAAGGAAGCGCCTGAGATTCCAAGCGGAGCAGATTTGAGGGAAGCGCGTGGGCCAGGAAGCTGCTCGTCGCGCACAGTTGGTTCGCGGCGTCCGCATCCCGCGGGGAGGACCAGAGCATTTCCACCGTGGAGCCTGAGGCAGCCAGCGCTGCGGTCAGATAAGTTGTTGGGGCGGCAACGTCCAGTTTCAGCAGCAGGGGCTTGTTGAGGGCATTCGCGGCGACCCAATTCGCATCCGCATGCCACTCCGCAGAGCCGCTGACGCCCAAAAGGTCGGCGTACAACGCCAGTCGCTTGACTGTGTCCCCATTGCGGCCGATGAAACCCGCCGGGAAGACGAAGGCAACCCGCAATCCGGGGTTGCTGGACTTGGCTCCAACAGCCAGGCGCACCAAGGCAAAGACGAAAAGATTCGCGGCAGCGGGCACCTCACCAGTTTCCACGATAATCCCCCGCACGGTCGGCGCGGACAGGGGCGCTTGCCTGAGAAAGCCCTCTATCTGATCGGTCAATTCCTTCTCAGTCTCTTTGCCGGTCAGTGACTCTGGGGCGACCGCGAAATGCAACCAGACCTGTGCGCCTGAGGGGAGGCTCTGAACGGCCTGGATCTGCTCTGTAAAGAGAGGGCCGGAGTTGTCGCCAGCGCCGAATTGCAAGGCGACCTCGGGCATCACCAAGGGCGTGCCGTCTCCGCATCGACTGGCTGCTTGCAAGCTAGCACTGAGGCTTTGATTGTTTCCCGTCGTGGGAATTGAGATGGCGTCAATGGGCAGACCGGTTTGCGCTGTAGCAAGCGCCGGGGCGCAAAGAAGCACAAGCGCTGCACGCAGTCGCAAGCCCGATTTTCTCGAGGACGCTCGTGCTGCCGAGAGAAACAACGGATCGATCATCATGATTTTGGGACCATCGGCCCTTGAGGCGGTTGAACAACGGAAGCAGCTTCAGAAGCCCGCACAAACCGGAAGAACCAACCCGTCGAAGTGCTCAGTCGGTACGTGAGGCGGTCACAGGGCTTGGCATGACTGGAGCCATTTTAGCGACGCGCGTGAACTCCTCGCTTTCGCGCAAGCGGGCCCCGGCATTGTAACTACAGAATGGTATCAGTTGCCCGTCCGTGGAGACGTACTGGATGATGCATCGCCGCAGGCGGCGCATATTGTAGCTATGCGCATCCATGAAGTGCATGCCGGCAACGAAGATACCATTGAATCCGCGTTGCGCCCAGCCCTCGGAGCGTCCCTCATGCTTGTCTTCCCACGAATCTAGGCTGCGCAACAGACGCTGAAATGACAGGCCGGGAGGGGTTTTGCGCAGATCGAGGCACTGAGATAACTTGCTGAATTGGCGAATCTTTGAGATCTGCCGAGCGATGAGGCCCTGGTCTGCAAAGGGCTTCACCTCCGCCATACCTTTCAGAAAGCGGCCGAGATCGAAAAAACTGCTCAGGCAATGGGGCTTGTCGTCGTCGTCCACGTAGAAGAAAGTGCCGATCGAGCAATGCGCGTCGCTTAGAGGCGGGTGCGTCTTCTCGTTACGCACCCGCTCGATGGCGCGGCTTAGCAGCGAGATTGAGTTGAGCGGAAACCAGTCTTCCGGAAAGCGTGTCAGGCCGGTCTGCTCGCCAAACATGCGGGCCATGGTGGCCAAGTTGAAAGGTTCGGTACCGTGCTCCGTTACCGAAATCCGGCCAACCTCCGCGGCCGGCTGAATGCTGATGCCGGTAACAAACTTGTTGTGTTCCAGAGCGAACTGAAAGATCGGCCCCAGTTGGTCGGCATTGACCGAAGTCATAATGGTCGGTACCAGCACCAGCCGCATGTTCGTCTGCTCGATGCTGCGGACCGCAGCGATCTTCTTGTCCAGGAGCCGCTGGCCGCGCATCTTGAGATAAACTTCGTCATTCATGCCGTCGAACTGTAGATAAAGTGTATGCAGGCCCGACTCCTCGCACAGTTTCGCGTAGTCCAGGTCGACAAAACGGCTGCCATTGGTCGCCACCTGAAGATGCGTGAACCCCATCGCGCGAGCGGTGCTCAGAATCTTCGGGAAGTCCGGATGTAATGTGGGCTCGCCGCCGGAAAACTGCACGCTCCGGCAGGGGACGGGACGATCAAGCAGCGCTTGAAGCATCTTGACCACCACCTCCATCTCCAGAAAGTAGTGGCTACCTTCGCCCTTGGCTTCGGCAAAGCAAACCGGGCATCTGAAGTTGCAGCGGTTGGTGATGTCGATCACCGCCAGACAGGGTTCGTTCTGGCTTCCCGTGTCCGTGGAGCAGCAACCGGTACCTGCGGAAACCGGCTCTGCGCTTGTGTCAGGAAAGATTAACTTGTTCCATTCTTCCAGGCTGCGGTAAAGAGCCGTGTCAGAGAAGATCAGATCCTCGCTAGCGTCATGGCAAAGGCACTCCGAACGCTGGTAGACCTTTCCTTTGCGATCAAAGATGGTCGATTTAGATGGCTTGCCGCAGCGAGGGCAGAGAGAAGAAATAGTGTCAATTACGGCATCGCCGACAGGCGTATTTAACATGGTGCCTTTCAATCCGGGATTGACATTTTATAGGAAGTATACACGCTTAAGGAAGTATACACGAGCACTTGCATTCGACGACTCATCCCGGCGACTGTGGCAGGCTAGCTGGGGCACGGAAAATTCGACCGATTGAACGGCCTTCAGCGAGAACCTCGCAGCCCGCGATTCTGCCTGGTTTTTCCACAGACTTTGGCTCAGCCGGGGAGTTCAGTTGAGTGCTGCTGAATTGCTCTAAGGCTTTGGCCAACAGGAGTTTCCTTGAGATTCCGACCTCCGTTGAGAGCCTGAACTGCGGTCACTCGTAGCATTCGGTCGGAAAGCTGAACTACCGGCCAAGTAAGAATGGAGATGCGTTCTGGCCACTGCACCGATCACGGGGAAGGTCTGAGTCTATCCACATTGGAAGACGGCTTGCGCCGGCCGACACATATCATCAACCTCCGTATAATGAGGCAATTAGATGGTCCTTATGAGCATGGCCTTTGGCTGGGGAATAACCGCGTCGCACAACAAGCCATTGGACTCTTGTGCCCCAAAATCACGATGTGAATATTTCGACGGTTCCAGCAGAACACCGTCTTCCGCGTGTTCATCGGGTGATCGCGCTGCTTAAGCGATGGCTGCTAAGGACTCAGCAGGGCGCGGTCCGACTGGAACATCGGAACGCTTGCCTCGACGAGTTCACCTTTCGAGTCAATCTGTCACACCGAAGGTTCAGAAGACCAGGAAGCGCCGCAAGATGAGCGCTGAGGGCCGGGAGCGCATCCGGCAGGCGCAGATCAAGCGCCGGGCGGCATTGAAGGGCGCTTCCAAGGCGAACTCGAACGCTACCGTTGCTCCACTTCCAAAGGCGAAGAAGAGGGTCGCAAAGGCTGCTTGATCGGCTTCAGCGCAGAATACGATCGATTTCGCCACCTATACAGCGTTCTGCCGCTAGGAAATCCCGTGAGGGAGTCAGTATCATCCCCGCCAGATGCGTGTGGGAGTGCCAATCAACCAGAAACTGCCTGGTGGACAATCGCGTTCTCAAAGCCGCTCCGAAATCCGGAAAACCTGCGGGAAGGCGGCATTCCGGGGGGAATCCTGGGTAGAGCCTGTAACAAACAGAAGATGCTGCTGCTATTCAGGCTCCTCACTGATTGCATGCAACCTTTGGGCCGTGTCCGTGTCTCTTCATTCTGGCAAGCCTAAACTTGCGCGCTCTGGACCTCGAACCAGAACGTACACAAGTACAATCATCATCACGATGACACCCGCCCACATGGCTTGCTGCCAGCCGTGGACGAAGGCCTCCTGTGCGGATCGGAACAGTGCTTTCGAGTAGGGGTGGGCTGCATTGCTGATTGCGCAAGCGCTGGCGATCCCTTGGCGTGCGGCATCGGCGGTGTCAACTGGGACTCCTTCGATGTGCAAGTTGATCGCCTTGCTGTATCCGCCGGCAAAGACCGCGCCAAGCAGAGCGACGCCTAGCGCGCTGCCGAACTCCCTGGCGACATCGTTGAGTGCGGATGCGACACCCTGTCGTTCACGCGGCAGTGACGAGGTGATGGCCTCGGTGGAGGGGGTCATCGACAGCCCCATGCCGAGTCCCATGACGACATAACCCGGCAGGACCGATAGATAGCCGCCGTCGACTGAGACAAAAATCGCCATGAGGGCCAACCCAGCACCGCCCAGGAATATGCCGGTCGCCATCGTCAAACGAACTCCGATCCGGGCCGCCAGTCGTGGAGCGAGGACCGAGCAGGCGATCATCAGCACGGGCATCGGCATGAGCGCGAGGGTGGAGCGAAGACCGGACCAGCCGAGCACCGCCTGGAAGTAGGGGTAGAGAACCACGAAGATCCCTGTCGGCACGCCGAAGATCGCGAGTAGCGAGACCGAGCCGCTCGCGAGACCCCGCTTGCGGAAGAGTCTGACGTCCAGCAGTGGGGCCTGCTGACGCAGTTCCCACATCACGAAACCGATGGCTCCGCCAACGCCAACCAGGAAGCTCAGAACTGTTATTGCCGTAGTCCATCCCTGTTCGGGTCCCTCTTCGAGAACAACGACGAACCCGATGACGGCGATCAGGGAGGTCAGTGCACCGACGAGGTCGAATCTGTGTTCGAATACTTGGCGCGAATTGGGGATGGCTCCGAGCGCCATAGGGATGGCCGCGAGGACGAGAACAACCGGCAGAACGAAGAGCCATCGCCAACTGGCCGCGTCTACGAGGACAGCCGACACGAACATCCCCAGGATGCCTCCGCCGCCGGCGACGCCACTCCATATACCGATCGCCTTGGAACGCTCTTCTGCCGGAAAGGTCGAGGTAATGACCGCGAGGGTGACGGGCATGATCATCGCCGCGCCGACGCCGCAGAAAAATCGCGCAGCGAGCATGACCCCGGTGGTAGTGGCCAGACCCGCCGCAGCGCTTGCTATGCCAAAGACGACCAGGCCCGCGATCAAGACTGCTTTGCGGCCCCAGCGATCGCCGACCGCGCCGAGCGGCAACAGCAACGCGGCCATCGTGATGGTGTAGATGTTGATCATCCACAAGACGCCGCTTTGCGATGCGTCAAAGGCGAGAGCGAGTTGCGGCTGAGCGACGTTCAGCGCGGAGACAGATGCGATGACTGCCACAAGTGCAATGCACACCCCAATCAGGATGGTGAGACGCCGGCGGGGGGCGTGGATCGTTGGGTAGATTGTCGTGACTTGTGTAGAAGGAACTGTAGACATGATTTCCTTGGAAAGATGTGATTACGAGTTTGCTCGTGAAGTCTTGCGGCGCGCGGTTTGGAGGCTTCGGCAGCGCGGGTGAGCGGGAAGCTGTTTCCCTGCATGTTGTTTCAGGCGACCCTCACTCCGTTGAGGAAGACGCCGCCGCTCGGTCCATCGACGGGTAGGGTCGCCGCCCGCACGACCCATCTGGCGCTCTCCGAAGCTTGCCGGTCGTCGTCGTCGACACCAAACTCCGGGTGTGTGGCGACCCGTCCCGGGTCGACGGCGTTAATGAGGACACCCGTGCCGCGGAACGCCGAGGCGAGGGTCTCAGTGAGGGCGTTGAGCGTGAATTTCGCGAACGAATGCGCCGGCGACCTCACCTGCCGCGGGAAGTCCGCGCCGGCCTCGATCTGCTGGTACGCGGCGCTCGAAATGTTTACCACGCGCGCCGCCGGCGCCGCCTCGAGCAGTGGACGCATTGCCTTGACGAGCGCCCACGCGCCAAGGACGTCAACGTCGAGGGCATTGCGGACGTCGACGATGTCGACGTCGAGAACCGAGCGGGAGGCTCTGTCCGGCATGGTGCTCGCGTTGTTGACGAGCACATCCAGGTGACCGTGCTTGGTCCTGACGTGCTCGGCGATGCGCGCGAAGTCACCCGTGTCAGTGAGGTCGAGCCGGCAAGCCTCGGCGCTGTGCCCCTCACTGCGCAGCATCGACGCCTGTTCCTCGCCCTGCGCGCTGTTTCGGGCGGTGACGATGACGTGGTAGCCCTGCTCGGCCAGCAAGCGGGCGACGGCGACGCCGAGGCCGATGGAGCGGCTGCAGCCGGTTACGAGTGCGATCTTGATTCTTGACATAGATTTGATCTTCCTTTCAACAAGTGGTTATTTATCGTCGAGCTCAATGGGTGGAAATCACTAGCTTGCCTGTGACGTGTCCTGTGGCGCTGAGCTTGTATGCTTCGGCCGCCTGGGCGAGCGGGAAGGTTTTTTCCAGACGCACGCGGAAGGCACCCTCCGAATACAAGCGCGCCGCCTCCGCCAAGACCCGCTCGGGATGCTCTTGTGCGACGAGGGACAACTGCGCGCCGTAGTCTGGCGCCGTAAAATCAGCGACCGATAGAACACGAAAAGCATCCCCGACCAATTCGATTAGTTCGGGGATGACGCCTGAGCCAGCGATGTCCATGGCAGCATCCACGCTGGCGGGAGCGAGCTCCCTGACCCTTTCCACGAGGCCCAGGCCATAGGTCGTGGGAATGGCGCCGAGCCCGCGCAGGTAGTCGTGATTTCGAGCGCTCGCAGTGCCGATCACTTTGATGCCGCGGTGACGCGCGAACTGGACGACTGCCGATCCGATGCCACCGGGCGCTCCGCTCACCAGAAGTGTCTCGCCAGCCTTCACTCCCACCTGGGCCAGGATGCGCGTCGCCGTTTCGACAACCACCGAGAATCCAGCGGCCTCTTCGAACGGCAGATCGTCGGGCTTGCGGGCCCAGACCCCGGGTCTCAAAACAGCGTATTGCGCCACCATATCGAAGCCACAACCGAAGATTGCGTCTCCAATGGAAAGGTCGGCGACGCCTTCGCCGACCTCATCCACGACCCCTGATCCCTCGACCCCGACGCCGGAAGGAAGCGCAATTGGCTTGCCCTTCTAGGTACCGGCACGAATTTTCATCAGGTCCGAAAGATTGACGCCGGCTGCCTGGACGGCAATCCGCACCTGGCCGGGTCCGGCATGTGGTTCGTCAGCATCGACCAAATGCAGGACCTCGGGGCCGCCGATTTCATTGAACTGAATTGCTCTCATAAAGAACTCCTTTGTTGCGTTGTGCACCCGATCATGTGACTCATCCTTGTGAGCATACCGACCGTTCGGTATGTAATTGCGCAAGCTGAACTCGACTCAGGCTTTCAGAGAATGGTAGAGGGCATCCCATAGCTCTTGCATTTCTCGATATTTAGCCGAAGAGGGGCCACCCTTGAGCATGAACGTGATGCCCACGCCATCTGGCACGGATGTGAAGAGCCTGGCAATCTTCTCGGCGTCCAGCCCACGGCGGATTTCGCCCCGGTCGATGGCCGCCTGGATCGCCTCCGTCCAGGCTGTGTGTTCGCGGATGTTGAGCGATTCCATCGAGGTTCGAAAGCCTGGCAGGAGGCGCACCGCGTCCCACAGGAGGTTATAGACGTTGAGTTCGAAGTTGATTGCGTTGGGCAGTTTGGCCTCTTGAGCGCCATCATCCCGGGATCGCCTATTCTCTACGAGGGTCGCGTAGAAACCGTGAAGGGAGTCGCTAGGCAGAGCCGAGAAATCGGTCTGCGCCGTCCCCACTAGGTTGTGAGCCACTTCCTCGAACAACTGCTCCTTGCTGGTGAAGTGGTGGTAAAGGGCGCCTTTGGTCATCCCCGCGGCCCGCGTGATGTCCTGGATGGAAACGCCGTCGTAATTGCTCTGGAGGAAAAGCCTCCCCGCCACTCGCAGGAGGTGCGCGCGTGTTTCATTCATTTGCATACCGACCGTTCAGTATGAACTCTACGCCCTACATGAACCAAAGTCAAGATGTCGTTGCCGTATGAAGCATCAAACTCGAAAAGGATATGTCTGTCCTTGAACGCGAGGCGCCCAACTTTGCGGCGTTGGTTTTGCGCATCCAGATAAACGGTCAGCAACTCTGTCGGACTATACGCCAAGGCCGCGTCCTTTTCTGCCCGTCGCTGCGCGCCGCCGCACTGGCGTGGCCAGCAGGGCGTCGAGCGATGGAGTGGCTGAACTCGCTGGGCTTTCCGAGGCCAGCTTGTCGAAATCGTCAAGGCAATTGAGCACCAGGGCCAAACTCAGAAGTGAGTCCAGTGCAATCAATCCTTCGCGCTCAAATCGTTTCAGCGAACTGAAGGTCACGCCCGAGCGCGCCGCCAGTTCGCTTTGCGTCAGGTTCATGGCCAGACGCCGGGCCTTGAACCGCCCGGCAATTCCTGTCTGTACCTCTTGCACGGTCTTGAGATATACAGCCAAATTGTTGCCTCTTTGTTCCAAGTATACTGCGTAAAAGGCAATATATTAGCCATATGATTCGAGAAGAGATTACCCGACTACTTGTCGCCGAGGTATGCTCTGACAGCGCTCAGAATGGCTGGCGCTACCTCGTCAATCTCATTCTCGCGCATCAGACGCAGTGGCACTCTGTCGCCCAGTTCCGGATTCACGCCCGTCAGCCAGGCTTGCGCGACGGCAGGCGAATCGTGCCCGGCGGCAGCGCTCACTCGGGCAGGGTGGGGATCGCCATTGGCTCTACACGGGAATTCAGCCGCACGCCGGTCTCTCCGAAAGGTAGAGGTAGCGGCCCAGCTCGAAACAGCTACAGGCGCGCTTGAAGGCCTGGGCGTCGGCCGCCGTAACCGCGTTTTCGCGGTCCGTCCACTCTTCGCCGGTGCCGGTGTGGCTGCCTGCTCGATCTGCTCCGCACTTTCGGAGTTTGCAAAGTCTTGATCGCCATACTGTGCCTGGTTCCAGCGACATCTTTCATTGGAGCTATTCTCGCGACAGGTTGGATGGGCGGAGCCATTGCGGCGCATGTCTGAGTGAAAGATAAGTTCTTCATTCAGGCAATTATCCCGACTCTGATTTGGGTGGGGTTCGGCCTTGGCCATCAGAGCGCGCTGCATAATCTCTTCGGTTTTTGATGAGAACGATGTAAACGCTGTGCCAAGCGCGAGGGGTGTAAGGCCTAATACTGTTCACTTAACGAGATTTGTGGCATTCTGTATGAGACAAGAACAGGAGGTCGCAGGTGGCGCGTACGGTAGCGGAACTGCCTCCGGGTGCCCGGATCACGGACTACAT
>Ga0302320_10001182_pt1 | contig 62665 bp, 67 predicted proteins | sample Bog_T0_3_FD_202130 | JGI IMG/M metagenome (GOLD analysis project Ga0302320, IMG submission 202130) | Peat permafrost microbial communities from Stordalen Mire near Abisko, Sweden - Bog_T0_3 | ecosystem: Environmental > Terrestrial > Soil > Wetlands > Peat | place: Sweden: Abisko, Stordalen Mire...
TCATAAACACCTTTTTTTAATTTTATTGTAGTACTGGATTCAAGTTGAAAAAGAGGTTTAGTTTTGGGGTTGTAGTTATAAGTTTGATCATCGTTTTCCCCTAAATCCGGATAAATATTAACCTCTATATTATTAGCAACATTAACATATACTTTTTTAAACATTTGATAATAATTAACTACTAATCCGCCTGACACACCTATCAAGATTGCGATTACTACTGGCACAAATATCCTAAAATATTTATTCATTGCTTCCATCCAATGGATTGTTTTCACCATTAAAAACCAATACCATTTCAGCGGTGTCATATCCCCTATTATTTATATATTGAAGTACACCTTGACGGATTGTTGGATTAGCTGCACTGATATAAATTGCTGGTTGACCTCCATTTGTTATGGGTATTCCTTGGGAAATATTTACAAAACCACCCAAACCATCCCCATAACTTGTTGGTAATTGACTAAGAAATGGATTTTGTTGGTTGGCAATTTTAATTTCATAATCAGCCAAATGATCACCAATAGCTTCTGCTAATTTTTCATCAGCAGGATGATTTAAGTACCAATTTTTAGTACTCGTAGTGTTTGGTTGTAGTACTAGGCTAATATAAGTTGTTTGATTTGTTTTAGTTATAACTTGCTTAGTGATGGTGGCAAATCCTTTTTTAGATGCAGTGATTGTATAACTTCCAGTTAATACTTTTCTTGTTCCTGTTCGAATACCTTTGCCGTCAATTTTTAACATCGCACCACTCGGAGCGACACCAGTTTGGATATAACTTATATTTCGTTTTACTTTATTTACAGTCAAATAGAAGCTGAATGAACCTATTAGTATAAGCATTACTATAAAATAGAATCGTTTACTCATATTATTTAAGTCTTATCCTTATGTTTGGGCTAGCTAGTTGATCAGTATCTAAATTACCAGTTCTAGTTCCTTCAGAAGCACTAGCTGAATAATAAATACTACCTGTTTGTTTTCCTACAAAAATCCAAGTATGGTAAGCACCGTTCGGAGCACCTAGTATTATTATATCGCCTGGTTCAAGATCATTTAGACTTGTTACATTATAAGCTACATTGTATTTATCGGTATGAGCAATAGCATATGAACTTTGAGTAGAAGTCCCTGAAACTGGATAATTGGGATCTACACCACTAGCCCTCATGACTGTGGAAACAAATACACCACAATCATTTCCAACTTCTCTTGTATAATTTGTTGGATTATATTGAGCTAGAGCAGCTGCATATGCTGGCGAAGGTATATTTCCGTGGGAACCATCAGGCCAGGCTAATTTCAGAGCTTCTTGAACTATCGCTTGAGCACCCTGTGCATTGACTTCTGTACAATCATTACTTGATGTATTAACAATGAAACCGCCACTGTTTAGATTCGATAGTTTAGAAGGATCACTGTACTTTTGAGGATCATTATTCTCATAAGCAGATGTTCCGATTTCAATTGAAGCCTTTGCTTTATAGTCAGTCTCAACTTGGCTTAATATGGGGTCCCAAGTATTTTCTATATACCCAGAGGGATCATCCAAGGCGGCTTGAGCCCACATCTCTGTTCCTGGATATGAACTAGTCCCAGTATAAGATTCGGCATGTGCAAAGTCTTTTGCTGTCGAATCAGGGTTCAATAGTACTGCGAGCATGCCTCCATGTCCAGAAGCTAGAGTTCGTGCTATAGCCTCTACGCCATCGTTAAAAGTCGCATAAGCTGGTGAGCCTGTTGATTGCATAGTAGGGTGTAAATCACTACTCATCAAAGTAGTATTATAAAGATTAAATAAATCAGTATTTTCTATATCACCTCCCTCAATAAATGCCCACGTTACTAAAGCTAGTACGTGTTGTGAAGTTACAGTATCTGTTGTTGGAACATTTTTTTTCTGTGCCAAATCTTCCAAAATATTAATTGCATACTCTTCTATGATATATGGAGGTTGAGTAGCACTATTCCATACACCACTCGAGCTACCAGATGTATCTGCGCTTACACTACCACTAGAGCTGCTGTCACAACAAGAATCAGAACTATCTGTTGCGGTGTTTTGTGGGGTCGTAATAGGAATAGATTTTTCAACTCCATCAATTATTCCTTTTGCATACTCATTCAACTGGCTTTGGCTAAGAGGGCCACTCGGTGCTCCAACTTCGTTATACACCCAAGGAACGTTAGCAAAAAGTTCAACTTCTGGTATATTACCACTTGCCACATCTGATCTATTATTGAAACTAGTATCATGGGTTACTGCAACTGTATGATGTTCATCAGCTGTACGTTGCTGAGCGAAAATTTCGCCAAATTGATTACTTTTTTGAGCAATAGTACTATCTGTAAATGTAATTTTTTGATTGCCTCTACCCATATTAGGTTTATTTTGTCGGTAATCTCCAACATTTTGTGTATAGACTTGACCTCCATCACCACTACCCATGTTATTCCAGGAAGTGCCATGAGAATCGTGAATACTTACTGCTAAATCGGCATTAGCTTGTTCAGCTATATCAGCCCGTTGTCTTAATGATACATCCTGATCTACGCTAGTTTTGGTCATCACAACGGTATATCCATCTGTTTGCAGTTGTGACTCAACTTTTTGGGCAACCGAAAATACTTCTGTAATTTCAGGTATATTAGGATAATCTAGATCTTTAAGACCTGTTTGGGGGTCAGTATCAGATATTACGTCACCACTATGCCCTGGGTCTAAAACAATTACAGGTTTAATACTTGTTGCTGCTGTAGTTGTGTTTGTGTTACCAATAGAAGAACACTGATCAGGTTGATAGAAAGCTGTGTTGTCATTTATTGAATTAATATCATCTTGAGTCATGGCTGATACTGTAGGTACTATCATGGCATTTGATATTAATATAATCAGAGCAAAAATAGTTATGAATTTATGCCAACGATAATTTAAGGTGCTAAATTTTCTCATTAGTTTCCAGTAGTTGTGCTATTAATTTGAGTCGTATTATTAGAACTAGTAGTAGGATTTTGCATGCTTATATTTTGATCAAGTACCGCATTTCTTTCGTTATACAATCTCCATCTGAACACCAAATCACCAAATTTTGGATTATATGGACCTAAGTTTTGAGGAGAACAAGCTGTAATACCTCCATCGTTAGTCACATCGCCATCACTATTTCTAATAATGTAACCTTTTGAAAGTAGTGTACCTATACTATCTGTAAAACAATGACCATATATGTTTTCTATCTGTGTTATGTTGGATTCATTTTGTGTATCTGTAACATCTGCAGCATTTGCTAATACTCCATAACTTGAATTACTCTCAATTAAGTTATTTTCACTGTCAGTCCATCCCCACTGCACTATTCCATAATGTTGACTTACACTTGTATCCGATGATGAAGCCATTGCAAATTTATTCATTAGGCTTAATGAAAAGATATCACTAAAACTTGAAAGGCTGACCTTAGATAGTGCATTGTAGAACAAACTTTCAATCCCAATATCTTTAATTGAAGCAATCTGAAAAGTAATTTTTGAAATTAGCGATCGAGGGTCACTTATAGCAAAATATCTATCCATCATTGTTTTTTGTTTTTCTTGGTTATTTAGAAAGCCTATCGCACTCTGATCATTTTTGGATATATTTTGGTCATTCATTGGAGCCCCGTAAAGTTGTTGACGCTCAAGTTCATTATTAGTAATATCACCACCCATATCAGCATCATTTATAAAATCACCATTATTCGAAGTTACCCCGTCATTAACTAAACTAGCTTTTGATAATACTATGATTTTAGCCATTTCAGATACTTTATCAGCTGCACCAGTCGCAATTAATAGGCCACCAAATTTTGCCATAAAACCAAAAGACCCTTTTATTGTGGCAAATGGGCTAGCTAGATTGGACCAAGCCTGATTCATCACATCAGATATTGCATAAGTTAAGCGTGCAGCTACAGTATCATCACCTACATCTAGTAGTGTGGATGTGCCAAATGATGCAGCTATTTGGGCAGCTAGTATTCCAATAGCCAGCCCACCCATTAATTTGACATTAGTAAGAGAAGAACAAAAACTATTTGCCGTGTCATTCAAGAGGCTTTGTATTGGACCAGTTCCAAGTTCTACATTAAGTAATGTATATTCACCACCAGCACTACTTTCGGGGCTTTTTACTGAAGATGTATCCGGAGATTGATCATTAGCATACTCATCAACAACAGAACCACCATTACCTAGTTTTCTATTTATTGCTCCATTTGCTTCAGAAGTAATATTTCCTGTTTTTGTTTGATCTGAAACAGACTCTAAAAAGTAAAATGATCTTTCATTATTCGCCATTGCTGTGTCAATATCAGTTCCAGAATGATCTAATGAACCATCAAAAATGATGCAAGCAGGTAAAGCGACCGCGTATAGAGGATTAGCCAACTTTACAAGGCTTTGACCAAAACCAGCACTATCTACTTGATTTATTGCTTGTTTAATTGCGATCGGAGTATTTCCTTCTTGTCCTTCTACTAATTCTTGAGCACACTCAATTGAAGAAACACAATTTTTAATGGCATTCTCAGTATTATTTGTTGCATTTTCTAATGCTTCAGTTACAGAAGCATTAGCAGATGGACCTGAACTTTCTGCAGATTCTAATTGTTCTTCAAGTAATTGATCAGCTTGTGCAGGTGTTTTGCCTGTGTAATCTCTACCAAATGAACTAATGCCAAAAAGATTAGCTCCAACATCTTCCCGAATCTTTGCGCCTATCTGTCCACGGACTAATGGTAAAGCACCATCAAATTGATTGTTTACAGCATCTTGTATCGCATTAGCAAAATCTCTTTTAGCGATATAGCTTTGAATTGGGTGTAATAAACTATAAGTCGGCATATCTATTGATGTGTCGCCGATAGTTACTCCGGTGATTTTTTCAACATCAGCCCCTAAAAAATTTTTTTCGGTGGTGGTTTCGTATTTTAGAGTACCATCAGCTTTCATATTTTTATATAAAACATTTGGTCGATACTGATCTAATTTCCCCCAAGTCGCATCTCTTACACCACCATATGCATCTTTAATTGCTTCATAAGTACCAACACTAGCATCGGTCTCAGTTTGATTTATTGCTACCTTCTCAGCATCAATGTCTGCTGTCGTTTTAGAATAATCCATGGCTGAACGAGCAAGTCTATAAGTAACAATATCTTCCGCATAACTTGTGAGTTTTTGAGAACTAAGAATAAAAATGATGAAAAATATTATAGCGATAATCACTACCACAAAAGTTAAAGCCAGAGCTACTTTTTTACCTCCGATTATTTTTAAGAGTCTAAATCCACTAAAGGCTTTACTACTATTGCTGTCATTATAGTAATCAGGGGTATTATATTGGTCTTCTAATTGGTCTACTTCATCATGGTACGGATTATCTGCAGATGTATTATTGAAATTATCTTCTAATTCAACTACATCCGTAGAAGGATTGCTCTCAGACTCGTCATTTATAGTTCTGTCAGCAGACATAATCCAATCCAGTAAAATATGTATTACATTTTTGTTTGTTCTTCGTCACTGATTTCACCTAAGCATTATATATGGTGATATTTTACCTTTTTTGGCTTGAGGTTGATAGGGCATAAGCGTTATAACTTATTAAATTACTACTTCTTCAAAAATTTTTGGTCTACTGGGTTGTAATTGCGCCAACTGACGGGCTATTAAGAGGTATTTGACCCTGTGCTTCGATAGCTTTAACCTCTTCAGGATTAGTTGTAATAAGATCTTGTTCAGTTGGGCTTGCAGTAACTTGTATATGAACATGACTTTGGCCGGCGAAAAATAATCCCTGACCAACCGGAAACTGGCTTAAACGCTTTGATTCTTCGCTAGTAAGCCTAAACACGTCTGCCAAAAGTTCTACAGCTGTAGGACTCTGTTTTAATAAAAATTGCATAGAAGAGTTAGCGACAATCGCTCGCCCCATCCTAGAGCTAATAAAATCTTCTACATCTTGACTGATAGTTGTAAGCCCAAGGTTATATTTACGAGCCCTCTTGGCTAAACTGAATAAAAAGTTAGCGCTATCCTCATATTTCATTAATTGCCAAGCTTCATCAACAATTAATATCCGACGTTTCTGATCTGCTTTGGTTTTATTCCATATAAAATTAAGTACTATATACATTGCCACTGGTCTCAATTCATCTTCCAGATCTCTTACATTAAAAACTACCATTGGGTTATTTATATCTGTGTTACTTTGTTGACTAAAGATGCCTGCAAAAGTTCCAGTAGTGTATTTGCGTAAACGTTGACCTAATTGAGGCCCAGTACCACCCATATGTAATAGAGTTTCATATAGATCATTAATAGTTGGTGGTGTTGATGTGTGAGTAAGAGGATCGTTAGTAATCCCTGCTTTAGCATAAGTTTCGTTAAGCGCGGCATCTAGGTCTGCTTCTTCAACTGGATTAAGAGCTGGAGCGACTTGTCCTGTTCCACCTATCATCTGAACTTGGGCACCACCCATCATTAATCTAAGTAATCCATGCAATACAATTAAGTTACTTCTTAAGGCATTATCTGCCTCTTCGGTATCAACAACTTTTGGTAGATCAAATGGATTAATGCGTGTAGCTGAATTTAGGGATAATTTAACATATGCTCCACCAACTGCATCACACATTCGCTGATATTCATTCTCCGGATCAATGATAAATATCTCAGTACCAAGCATGAGATATCTTAAGGCTTCTAATTTAACTGTGAAGCTTTTGCCGGCGCCAGCTTTAGCAAAAACAACACTGTTACTATTTTCTAAACTAAAGCGATCAAATATAACAAGTCCAGAGTTATGCATATTTATACCATACAAAATACCATGATCATCTGTTAAATCAGCGCTTGTAAAGGGGAAACTTGTGCTTATAGCGCCAGTGTTCATATTGCGGCGAATCTGTAGTTGATCTACGAATTGTGGAATTGTACTATTTAATCCCTGTTCTTGTTGAGCGCTTGCTGGTTTAGAATAAACGAGTTGCTGGCCAAGCATTGACTCAACTTTGTGACTAATAAATTCTAATTCATCTAGCGATCCAGCATACAAAGTAAAATATAAACCAAATCTGAAGAATCGTTCTTCACCAACTTGTAATTTATCGCGCATTTCCTCAGCATCCATAATGGCTGCTTGTTTTCCTGGGTCACGAACTTTACCTTTTTCTGCATCAATTTGGAGCCCTGCCTCTAACTGGCCAACTTTTTTACGAAGGTTTTCTAATACCACCTGGCTTTCAACGGGGTAAACATAAATTGCTAAATCCATTACCTCGTCAATATTGATCATTCCACTTAACCAACCTGTATAGATTTGTCTAGGATAACCGAAAACATAATACGTCCTGGCGAAACGTGTCCCAATCCTGAAATAATTACTTTGAAACTCAATTGAACTCGGGGCGATAAAATCTCTTAAAGCGGTAATGCCTTTCTGAAAGGCTGATTGCACCTCCTGTTGTTCACGTTGTCTTTGTTGTTCAGCAATAGCTATAGGGTCAATAGCGGGCTGTTTCTTATGGCCGAACATATTATTTAAGTTCCCTGTCTAAATTTGGTTGATAAGCAACACCAGCTCCTTTGGAAATAATTGGGGCCGTTAAATCGTCGAAGTTTTTCAATTGCTGTCTAGTTGCTGTATCCGGATTGTAAGCATCATAATAGAGTTCGATAAGTTCTTGAGTGTCTAAAGGTAAACCTTGTACACCACACTGTAATAGTCCATTTAGAACTGCTTGGACTCTGTTACGTAATTCGGTTTTTGCAGCCTCAAGATCAGCTTCATTTATAGTTACTGCTTGTTCTTTCTGACCGAATATACCAGTCAGGAAGTTTTTGCTTGCTTCGACAGCTTTTTGGGTATTTATAGCTGGAAAAAAAGGAATAACAATATAGAATTTTTTATCCATTATGTTTGTCTGGTCGGCTAGATCTATCATAAAGGAGATATAATCCTCCATTAATAATGCCAATAGCATATTGTCATGTTCACTGCGGATTTTATCCAATTTATCGATATATGGACCGATGTCTACTTTTTGAGATCTTACGAAAACTTGGATTGGAAAGTATAACGAATTTAAAAAACCTTGGTAGGCGTATTCTACAGCTTCTCGCTCAGCTTGACTCATTAAATCAAAGTTTATACTCTTTAGCATCACTACTGATCTAAAAGAGCCATCATTCATAATTACCACGCCATCGCGGATCTCGCTCATTACTAGCGTGTTTTGAGTGCTGTTTGGATTCGATTTTGGTTGAATTACAGGAGTTTGAGGCTGAGCTGGTGTTTGTGGCATACTTAATTGGTTTGATTGAGGTGAAGTAGAAACTGGTTGAGAAGTATTTGGAAATTGATATGCTCCCGTATTTTGGGTAACCGGATTTGTTTGGTATGGATTATTATCTGGCTTCATAACAGTTGAAATAATTTTATGATGTAATTAAAAACACCACCCTAACGCAACTTTATAATAACTTCATTATTATTTTGGTTTTTTCTATTAGCTAAACTAGCGATACTTGCAACACTAAGATCATCAGTGTTTGCAAGGTTAACTATACCAGGATCTTTTGGAGGTGTCACTGCTTGTGCTTTTTGAGCTAATTGAGCATCTTTAACAGCTTTTTGAGCGGTTTCTTCGGCAACGATCTCTTCAGGTGTATCAACCTCTTTGTGGTGAGGTTTAATCATTTGTTCTAATATTTTTTCCTTTTTGACTTGATTTAGAATTTGTTGTTTTTCATATAAAGTAGGCTCACTAAGTACATTATTTTCAATAGATTTATATGGAGTAGGTTGTTCGGAAATAGGTTTTTCAACCTTAGATTTTTCTTCCTGAAGAGCGGCTTTCATTTTATTTATAGCATTGGTCATTTGTGCTTTTCCGGCTTGATGAACAATCTCTTCAAAATGATGGGCTACAGGATTATTGTTGACATCCATAATATCATCAGAAGCACTAATATCTATATCTGGGACAGTCTGGGGAAGACTAGAAGGGTCAATTAGTCTGTCGCTTGCAGGCAAAGAATAGATAGGACTAGTATATAGATTGACATCTACATTTTTGATAACCCACCCCCTACTATCAATAGTGTCAGCTAATGCTTTTAGTCTACTATTCACTTCTTGTTTACTTAAGTTATTGGAGAAATTTTTAATTTCATGCTTAGGTACAGTTATGGTTACTAGATCTTTAATACCACTTTGATCCCATATCCTTCGTCGAGGTTTTAAGAAAAATCTTATTTGTGCCGCAAGCCAAATATCTGTTGGTTGGTCTCGTCCTAAAGGTGCAGCTAGAATACCAGGTATCACTATAAAAGGTATAAATGGAATAACTACAAAAATGGTTGTTTTGCTTGCGATAATAAAGGCTAAAAATCCAAAAGCACAAGCAATGGCTGCAAAGATAAACTGCTTTAAAGTTAACGGCCCAACCAGTTTATCTTCTGCTTCTATATCTTGAATTACTTTATATGTTGCCATTAGTTGAATTCTTATACTTCGCTAGATGATTTCGCCACCAGAGAATTAGTCTCTGGATCATAATCCATCCTTAAGTTACCACCACTCAACACAACCTTGTCGGCTACACCTGGTGCTATCTTGCCTAATTCTGCCAAAAGACCAGGGTCTAAATTGTGCAAATCATCTCTTTGGCCGAGTGTAGTTAAGGTAGCTGCGACGTATCGTAAATCATCCTCAGTGCCTTTGTCCTTGATTAATTTTAGCGCTTCAACCCAGTTATTAGCTCTTCCTGGTTTTATCATATTATTATTCTCGTCAAGATGTCCGATAGTGGCTGGATCTGTAAACTTGGCATCATCAATACTACTAACTGCCAGTGATAATTTTTCTCTATCTACTACATCTATAACATGGCCATTGGCGTCTCTTTCGACTATTTTACCCCTAGTTAGATCAGTCATTCGCTTATCGAGTTTACCAAAGCCAGTTTTAGTTCTGAATTTATTCCAATTAGCAGTTCTTTCAATATTATTTTCACTTTTCGCATCTGCATCATAGGCATCTAATACATCTTCCTGTTTTCTTTCAGTAGCATCAGACATGCTAATTCTCGCCATAGCACTATTCAATAGCATAGTTTGTTCATTACCATTTTTATCTGTGTATTTATACTCTGTATCGCCATTAAGTACTCTATCTTTAATATCCCTGTTGATAGCCATTAGTTGAGGATGAGTTTTTTCACCAAATGCTGCATTCCATTCAAGCTGTGCATTTTTATCGGCAAGTTCTTCACCGGCTGCGGCACCTCTTAATAGTCTTTGGTTATAAGCTTTTCTGTACATTCCACCAGGTAACCTTTTTGATAGATTCTTACCTAACACGGATTGAGGAATTGCACCACCTAATTGATCAGTACGCCATTTGCCACGTAGTTGCCTAAGCTGGTTTTTGCTGCCTAAATCGTCAAAACCTGCCGCTCGCTTGGCTTCTTTTCGCATCTCCTTATTAGCATTAGCCTTACGCTTAAGACCACCGAAATCAGCTGAAGCTAGTTTCTTATTGAGGTTACCGAGTGATGATGAAACGGATGACATCAAACTTCCACCCATACTGAAGGTTTTTGGTATCAAGAAGAATGGACCATAATAAGCTATTAATATTACGAAATAATTTATTATACTTGGAGTTTTGCTGCTAGCTGTTATGCTTGCAAACATTTGACCAACAGCTAAAAGTCCTATAATTAATGGGAACATAAGTAATAGTTTAGACAGATTTGACCACCACATTTTCCAAAATTTTTCTGTTCCAGGTAAAATCCATGCAATAATTGCGATAGGAGATATTGCTAACAAAGCGATAATAATAATTTTTCTTAATACCAGAGTAGCCACGGCGATAATAACTGCAATAAAAATAACTAGTGCAGCTGCAAGAACCCCAAAAATATAACCTGCACTAGCAAAAGCTGCTACACCAAGCCCTATAATTCCGATAAAACCAATAGATTGAGTTACACCGCTAAAACTGCCTTGCTTCATAATTGCGTATATACCACCATTTAAAGTTTGGCCAAATGGGGCCAGAATAAGGTCTCCTATACCTCTACTGATAGAATCTATAACAGCTATCCCAAGTGTAATTAGGATCCATGATAATTGAATAAATATTACTGCAGCAACTAACTTGGGTACGATTTTTTTAACCGAGTACGCACTTAAAAATTCAAATCCAAGAATCTGGCTGATTATTACAAAAAGAGCTATTCCTACAAGCGCTAAAGTTGAGATTATCCTAATTGCTGACCAAGCAGTATATAGGGGGTTGGTAGTACCGTTGGCTCCATAATCACTTGGAGAAATAGACAACAGTCCTATAACTGAACTAGTTATCTCATCAACTAAGTGATCCATCCCAAGTAAGATAGGACATAACAGCCATCCCAAAGCACTTGAACCCTCACATCCGGCAGTATTATTTTGACTGTTGGTAGTGCTTGTAGCGGTCATGGCATTAGGATCGCTGATCCCTTCAGATGCTTCTTGTTGCAAAGTATTAGCATAGGTCTGTGCTAATGTTTGATTATTTAAATTATTTGCTAATTGCTTACATGTCATTGTTGCGTTTGTTGCACCAATTCCATATCCCACAGTTACTTTTGTTGAAGCACTATTTGTTGTATTAAATATGTATTGTGCAACCTGCCCTGTAGTTCCGTCTACACCTTCAATTATAAAAGATTTATCCTCACTTTTAGCTTGCTGAATTTCATCATTAGATGCTTCGCTTAACGGTGTTCCTTGTGTAGCACCACAACCGTTGACAAAATTATTGTAATAAATCCAATAAAGTACATCTTGGTCAATATGACTTCTATCGGTAGTTTCAAAAAAATTTGAAGGAATTAAACTTATAAGCTGATTTCCATCTTGGTAAGCTAGGGATCCATCACTATTTTTACTGGTGCCATCATAATAATTACCAGTTAATTTATATCCCATTGCGGTTAAGAATAAGCCATAGTTGCCTGCCGGGTATCCCCATAAACTAAGTACTTGTGCAACCCATGAGCCTGTGCAATTAGTTTGACCAGAAGATCCAACAACATCACTACCAATTGGAACTGATCCAGTTTTTTGTAGAATATTACCACTATTAACATCACTCAAACTAATTGTTGGTGCTAACCAACATCTTTGACTGGTTGATGACGAGGAAGGAGGTGTGTCTAATAATGACATAACGGACCATGATAAACCTCTATCAGCAACATCTTCTAGTTGAATAGCATCATTAGCAGATCCAGGGTCTACGAGCGCATGTGCAGTTTGAGAAGAAATTAACGGCAAGCACATAGAAAGTAAGAGTGTGCATGTACTAATTGTTATAAATATTTTTAGTTTTATCTTGCCCATTTGAGGTAATAATATCATAAAAAGCTTGTGCTAGTCTCTATAGATGCTATGTTAATAGTTGAAAGTTACGGTAAAAACTGGCAATATTAAGAAAATGATGTTTAAAAGAAAAATTATTAAATATTGTGTTGTATCCCAATCAGCTATTTTGTTGTTGATTTCATATCCAGCTTATGCAATTAGTTATAGCTGTGTAGGTGGCAATGCAACTGATTGTTTGACAGGTAATTCTGATGTAAATAGCATACTAAATATAATTAAGATTGGAATAAATTTTCTTGCAGCTGGAGTTGGGGTATTGGCGACTACTATGCTCATTTATGGAGGGATTCAATATATTACATCTAATGGTAATCCACAAAGTATAACCGCTGCAAAGCAAAAAATAACTAATGTTGTTATTGGTGTAATAGCTTTTGCATTTTTATATGCCTTAATACAATGGCTAATTCCCGGAGGAATTTTTTCATGAATAAGATCATAGCTTCACTTCTAATAATTTTATCGATATTATTTATAACTTTAATTCCTACTGTCTCAGCAAGTGCGGAATCAGCTGCCGATTGTGGTAAAAATACTACATTTTTTGGTTTACCTACCTGGTATAAATATCTAAATTTTGATTCGAATTGCAATATTGAATTAACTCAAAAAGTTGTTGAAAGTAATGGTACTGTTAATCAAAGTATCGATTTTGAAGAAATATGGTTAATTGCTTTAGCAATTATAGAAATTCTACTTACATTAGCGGGAATATTAGCAGTTGTTTATGTAATTGTTGGTGGATTCAAATATGTAACTTCACAAGCTGAACCTGAAAAACTTACGAGTGCAAAAAATACTATCGTTAATGCTCTCGTTGGGGTTGTAATTGCAATAGTTGCGTCTCAAGTCATTGCATTTGTTGCCGCCAAACTGTCTTCTGGTTCTGCTTCGCTTAATGGCATTAGTTTACCGAATGCAAATACATCTTCAAGTGGCTTTATGGCAATTTTGAATTACTTATTTTTGTTATTAGGTTCAATAAGCTTTTTAGTTGTTACTTATGGTGGTATTTTACTTTCAACCTCACATGGTGAATCCCAAAAAATATCTAAAGCAAGAAATACAATTCTCTTTGCTTTGGTTGGACTTGGAATATCAATATTTGCAGCATTAATTGTAAACTTTGTTATAGGTAAGGTTACATGAAAAAAATTACATATAGTGCGATATCATTAATATTTCTTATATCGGTTTTTGGGTTAGCTAATCATTTAGTATTTGCTTCAGATGCTGTTTCTAACGGATTAAATTCTACTGCTTGTTCTGTTGATAAGAGTAATCCTTATTGTGCAGTTCAATCTAGCGGAACATCCTCTGATCCACTTACTAATACAATAAGTAAAGTTACTACGCTTGCAGCTTTAGCAGGGGGTATTATTGCGGTATTCTTCGTTATCTATGGTGGATTCAGATATGTAATAAGTAACGGTGATTCAGATAAAACTGCGTCTGCCAGAAATACTATATTTTATGCCGTTATTGGTATGGTAGTTATAGTAGCTGCACAGATAATAATATTATTTGTAATTGAACATTTGAAGTAAGGAGTAAACATGATAAATTTCATAAAAAAAATTAATTGGTACTATGTTACTTTCATAAGTTTCATTGTAATTAGTTTTGGCTTTACTAGTTTGCCTGTATTTGCGGCTACAACAGGTACTAATGCAAATGCGGTATGTAATGGTGTTGTAGTAGCTGGAGGTGCATCTTGTGATACGGCAGGTACTGCAAAGACCAATAGTGATGCGCAAAGTTTGCTAAGCAGTATTATAAACATCCTGTCTTGGGCTGTTGGTTTTATAGCTGTATTGATGATTATTATCGGTGGGCTATTGTATGTTATAGCAAGTGGTGACTCTACAAAAACCGCTAGAGCTCAAAAGACTATCATTTATGCCGTTGTTGGTTTGATTATCGTTGCTATGGCCCAAGTAATTGTTAGTTTTATCCTAGGTAGAATCTAGGGGTCAATCCATTTTGTCCCACAATGATAAATCTTTTGCAATTGCCAGCGACGTTAAATAATGCTATAAAAAAACTATAAGAATCTAAAAAAGGATGGACGAATGAAGAAAATAAAAGCTTTGATGACTGCAATCGGTATTATGGCCTTGATGCTTTTACCAACTGCAGCTTTAGCTCATGTAGCTATGGCAACAAGTGTAGATATTAACAATGCTCTATGTAATGGCAGTAATGTAAGTAGTGGGTCAGACAATAATGTGGCATCGAGTTGTACTCCATCAACTGGCTCGAACAATCTAGGAAACTTAGTCAGAGAGTTAATCAACATCCTGTCATGGGTTGTAGGTGTTGTGTCGGTGATTATGATAATTATCGGTGGCTTTAGATATATTACATCTGGTGGTGAATCAGGTGGTGTTACAGCTGCAAAGAACACAATAATGTATGCCATTATTGGTTTGGTAATAGTGGCACTTGCTCAAGTAATAGTACATTTTGTACTTAGTGGTGTTTCATCAGGGCTTAGTGGTAGTAATTAGATAATAGATTCTAAGCATAAAAATATCCCCTCATAATCGAGGGGATATTTATTTTATATTAAATTCTAGTTATAAAACTTGAATTTTCTTTACTGAGTCTTGCTTGACTTTAGTAAAGCTGATAGTAAGTACACCATCCTTAAGGACAGCTTCTATCTCATCTTCTTTAACAGGGACAGGTAGAACTATACTGCGTGAAAATTCACCCCAGTAACATTCTTGAAGATGATAGTTCTCTACATCTTCCTCGTAACCCGCTGAAAGAGTACCGCGAATTGACAAAGTGTTGTCAGAAATACTTACATCTAAATCGTTCTTGTTGACTCCGGCAGTACGGGCTTTTACAAACAGTTTCTCTTTTGTCTCATATACATCAACTGCCAATTGCCCTGGGACCGCATCTTCCTCGCCCCATTCATCTTCGTCGGTTGTAGCTGGTTGCTGTCCAGCAGCTGCCAAATCGTCATCGCCTAAAAATGCAGCTGTAAGCTCGTCTTCCATTAACAGATCTTCATCTGCTGAGCGTCTTGCCATTGTTACCCTCCACGTGATTAAACTTGCAATTATATTTGCTTTTTTGTCTTTTCCTGAGATTATAGCTGAGTTTGAAAAGATATAGCAAGTACCAGAAGTAAGATTAACAACATAATTTATACAACATAGTCTAAGTCAATCCGTTATTTAAACTTTTGGGAAATTCATTTACCTAAACTATAAATAATTATTTATTTTTGACAAATATAACATTTGAAAATAATTATTGTCTAAGCAGTTAAAAATGGACAAACAAATTTTAAACGCATCGGATATTATTTGATATAATTCTCTTGTTCATACGCAAGAATAGATTATAGTTAAAGCTAATTCTATCCGGAGGAGTACCCAAGTGGTTGAAGGGGACGGTTTGCTAAATCGTTAGGGGGGAGCAATCTCCCGCGAGAGTTCGAATCTCTCCTCCTCCGCCAAATCCCCGCAAAGGCGGGGTTATTAATAGATAATGGAGAGGTGTCCGAGTGGTCGATGGAGATAGTCTTGAAAACTATTGTACCGGCAACGGTACCGTGGGTTCGAATCCCACCCTCTCCGCCAGAATCGATTGAATATGAAGATTGCTATACATAACGGAAGATTTCACGCTGACGAAGCTTTTGCTTTAGCTGCATTAAAAATGATTTTTAAGCCTATTGAATACATACGTACTAGAGATGAAAGTATTTTATTAAGTTGCGATTTACGTGTAGATGTAGGTAGGTTAAATAATCCCAAAACTGGTGATTTTGATCACCATCAATCAGGTGGTGCAGGTTCAAGACCCAATGGAGTACCTTATGCTTCTTTTGGATTAGTCTGGAAGTATTATGGTCAGAAAATATGTGAATCAGATGAGCTTTCAGAATTAGTAGATAAAACTTTAGTCCAAATAATAGATGCAGATGATAATGGGCAAAATTTATTTTCTTCTAAGATTCCTGACGTTTTGCCTTTTACTGTCGATAAAATTGTTGATTTAATGATGCCTTCTTGGAAATTAAATCCGACTGATGATGAAGTCAATATAAAATTTGAACAAGCACTTGATTTCGCAAGCGAAACATTAAATTTAGTTATTAAAAACCTTCAAGACAAACTGGATGCTAAGGACATAGTTCAATCCGCAATAAAGTCCGCTAAAGATCACCGTCTAATTATTTTTGAAAGACATGTTCCATGGCAGAGTGAAATAATTGAAAATGCGCCTGAGGCCCTGTTTATTGTTCAACCAGCTTGGCCGAAACATGGAGACTGGGTAGTCTCGACAATAAATAAGGGTTTAAATACGTTTGAGAATAGGAAAGATTTACCTGCAAGCTGGGCTGGTAAAAATGATCAAGAACTTGTAGATATTACAAAAGTTGCGGATGCTAAATTTTGCCATCCTGCTCTTTTTATGGCTGTTGCATCTTCAAAAGTAGGTGCACTTAATCTTGCTAAATTAGCTCTAGAGCAATAATATTTTCATAAAAAATAACCAGTAATCCTAACATAAACATAAGTGTTACAATATTCTTTGATGGAAGATAAGCAAGATAATCAACAATCAAATCCTACTAATCCATTAGAACCGGTTGTCATTAAACCACAAGTACATGGAGTACTTGAGATTTCGCACGAAACTACCCCAAAACCCGATACAACCCAAATCCAAGATAATAATCAGATATCAACACAAGAACATGCTACGACTGCTGAAAATGCCCCACAGCCTAATTTTTCAGCTCCAGAAGAGATTGAGGAACAAAAAACAAATGATATTCCCAGCAATCAGACTGAAAGCGAGACAAAAGATAATCAAATAAACAATGAATGGCAGTACCAGTCAGGAAAGCTTAACCCAAGTACCGGTATTGGGGAATCTAATAGTACTGGGTCAAATGATGAGTCATTAAATAAGACCATCGAAGATATGGAAGTAAAATGGAGTGCTTCTGAATTTGTCTCGCATGAAAAAACTACAAATTGGTACATATTACTTACAATAATTGTCGTTCTAATAGCTGCAATAATTTATTTTGTCACAAAGGATATATTTTCAACCGTCGTAGTTGGACTTGTGGCAATCATAGTAGGGGCTTATGGTGCTCTTAAACCGAGAGTTTTAGAGTACGTGGTCAATAATTCGGGTATTCAAATTGGATCAAAACAATTTCCATTTGAAGATTTTCAGAGTTTTTCAATCTTGGATGATAGTGCATTACCAGGGATACAACTATTACCTCAAAAACGATTTATGTTACCAATAACAATGTATTTTGCACCGAAAGATGGGGACAAAATCATTGCTATTTTAAGCGATTACTTACCTTACGAGCCCAAGAAACTAGATGTAATTGAAAAAATTAGTACTCGAATACATTTTTAAGTTTGACAATTAAGTATTACTTTTGATAACTTTCTTTGGATGATTAATTCTAATAAATTTGACTCTAAGAAGAAGCTCCTGCCCTAGCCGGTTGGCTGCTTATGAAGTGATTCTATGAGCTCCAACCCACGGGGCTCTTTTTATTGCCAATAGAAGAGTTCATTTAGGGCACCAAGGCAACATTAATAGAGTTGAAAGGTGTTTTATGAGTGAAATTAAAGAAATAGATCTAAGATTATACGATCCAGATCTCAGATTAACTGACATAGATAAGGAAGATGCTCTAAGGCTGTACAGCCGGTTATGCTTAATGGGCGCAAAAGTAGTTAGTACAGTATTTGTACACGATAACCTCCCTATAGGTTTCTTTGTGACTTTTAATGACAATGCCAATAGAGAGTTAATACCAGGTCCGCAAGGTGTTATAAAAAGTGATGGTTCGGTCGAAATAAATATGAATGCTATTAGTTTCTATAAAACCAAAATAGAGACTGGTTAATATCCGTGTGATGTCACTTTGTTACCGTGACTATAAATGAAAACTAGATATATTAATCCATAAACAATAAACGCTACAACAATATATATAATTATCCATTGCCATAGCGGGCGTTTGCTGTAGCCTTTGTTAGATTTTTGAGTCGCTTCTGACTTGTCACTATCTGAGTCATTAGAGTCCATTAAAAAATTCTCCCTTAAGACGTACTTAAAGTATATTAATACTTCTGATGTAATAGCTGTAAAATATTATCGTTATAGGCTAGAATGCAGCTTCCTTATCTGTTATAGTAGTGTAGCTAAATTATAGATGTATCTAAGGTTATAATTAGATACAGATATGCGCCCGTAGTTCAGCTGGATAGAACGTCGGCTTGCGGAGCCGAAGGTCGTAGGTTCGAATCCTATCGGGCGTACCAAAGAGAATACCTGATGTTCAATTAGGTATTCTCTTTTGTTTGCTCTCCTACTTCTTGATTTGTCTATCTAATGTTAACTCGGAATAATCTAACATATTAATACCCTCAAGTTGGTATATCTGAAAAGTTGAGAAAATCTTTTTATCTTTAGGATCTAAACCTAAAAGCTTTATTGTTTGATCTATCTTCTCCCAACTATTTGACTCAATTTCAATATAGGGCTTTAACATTGGTACAAAATCAATATCTAACTCTATATCTCCAAGCATATATCTTATACGGCGTTTTTCTTCGTAAAATTTTTGGATGAATCCAGCAGCCAATAAGATGTTTGAAGTTGTTTCGAAATCACTGACTATAACTTCATATTCAATCATGCCATCGTCATTACCATTACCATTATCACCTCTTCGACCAAGTCGTTTTTTGAAAGAAAGGGTGATTTGACTTCCTTCATCCCTAAGTCTTATCCAAGCAGCCTCGGAATTGAGTCTTAGATCTGGGTAATCGAATACTCGACTTTTAAAAATTCTATCGATATCCTTTTTAGCCCCGATTTCTTTAAATTTTTTTAACATTGCTTTGGTGTTGATATCTAAATACTTAACTTCTATTTCTTCCATGACTAAGGAGTATAAGACAAAATCATAATTGATGATATAATTACCTCTGTTACGGAGAGGTGCAAGAGTGGTTGAATTGGACGCTCTCGAAAAGCGTTGTGCCCTTACCGGTACCGTGGGTTCGAATCCCACCCTCTCCGCCAGATTAGATACTTTAGTTTAGAAATTAATATAATGGCTTATTTTTTGGAATAAAGTTTATTTGGCTGTTCCCCACCGTAAGGGCCGCTGCCATAATTCATTTTTACAATATCTGAAACATGACTTTTTCCACTTAAAATCCCTATTATTGAAGAAATTCCGAATAACCAAGCAAAGCTCATCCCCAAAGTCATTAAGAACTCTTTGCGAGTTAATTTCCTACTTAATATTTCATCAAATTTGCTCATATACCTTTGTTGGCAATAAGGTTATTGCCACCACTTTTAAATATATCCATAACTTTTCTTTGGTTAGGCTTGTAGATGGGTTCAGTGGATTTATCAATTACTGGTTTAAGCTGTTGGGCAGCAATGACTCGTTTAAAGCGAGTTTCTTTATCAACTTCTAGCATAGTCATGATCTGATTACTATAGGGGTGTAATCTTCTTTTATTTATCAACCAAACCAGTATTATACCCACTTGATAAGATGCAATAAAAGGTACAGCAATAACTAGTTGGCTAAATATATTTATAGTTGGAGCCATGAGTGCTGAAATTATAAACGCAGCGATGATTATATATTTTTCATATTTAAGTAAATTACGCGGTTTCTGTGGTTTGAAATAGTTAATAAACCACATTAGGAGCGGTATTTGGAATAACAGAGCAGATCCCACTAAATAAAAACTAACAAATGACATATATTCTTGGATTGTGAATAATGGCTGTATCTGGCTAGTTGTGAATTGATGAATTAAAAAATTAAGACATATCGGAAGTGCCAGAAAATAACTAAATACCATCCCTAAAAATGCTAAGACTCCAGAAAGAATGCTGAACCGTAATATAAATCGTTTAGATTTACTTAAAATAACCGGTTCAATAAAACGCAAAAATTGATAGATTATTACAGGAATACTGATCGCGATGCCAAAATACAAGCAGACTTCAAATAAGAATGTTATTCCTCCGCCAGGAGAAGTGTAAATAAATTTTTGGCCGTGAGAGGGCTTGAGTAAGATTGAGACTAATTTTTGCTGTATAAAATAAGCAGCTAACGTACCGGTTAATATCACCGCCGCTATATAAAATAACCGCCGCCTGAGTTCATAGAGATGTTCTAAGAACGTTAAATATACTGGATCAGGCGCCCGTTTTGTGTTCTTTAGTTTCCGTCTCTTTTTTAGTATTTTTGTCATCACCAATATCACCGCTTAAACCTTTGCGCAGTTCTTGCATTGATTCTCCAATGCTACGTGCAAGCTGAGGTAATTTTTTGCCACCAAACAACAATAATAATATCACTAGAATAATAACTAATTCCGGAGTATCAAGATCAAAAATAGCGAAATGACCAAACATTTAAACCCTCTCTTGTTAATCATTTACATGATAGCATTATTTGTCGAAAATTACATTTTTAGTGCTTATGATTCAATTAGCTATAGCTGTATATGTGATTGATGAGGAATATGAACCCGATGTTAATGATAAATCGGCGCATACTCCATACCATACCATAGTACTAACACCTGGGTCGGCTGCTACTGAGGAGCTAGCAATATCGTCAGGGGTTCCATCCTCAGGTTGGGTTCCCGCAAAAGTGATACCCGATTGATTTGAATTAGATTGAGCATAGGTTGGACCAGCGCCAAAACCACCATCACCATCAACTCTATAACCCCATGTGTTAATCACTAAAGAAGTGGGGCTTGTAAATGTTCCATTACTGGCATTAATTGAAGAGCTGCCATTTGTAAGATTTGTATTATTGTTGCCGTTTGTTAGGTCTAGGGTATAGCCATTGTTATCGTCTGTTAAAACAGTGACTTCATCACTTTGGATTGTACAACTACCGCTAGTTGTAGGAGATACATTTAAACTAACTGATCCGTTGCTAATTATGCTTAGACTACAAGAATTATAACCACATGAACCATAATTGCCTGATCCATAGGTTGATGCCGAAGCTACTGTCGGGAGGAAGAAAGCAAATATCAGTGCTAAAAAAATTATTACTAACGAATTATTTTTGAGCTTTTTTAACATTTCGTCTATGTTTTATCTGTCTGTAGACTATTCTAACTAAAAAGATAAATATTATTACTACCAAAACTAATAGCGTAAATAACCTAATGGTTTCCGACATGACAAATACATAGGTAGTTGGTAGATTATGAGTCTGACCCAAGAAGTTAACATTTCCATTTACTTTAAATATCCCAATACTAGGTGTGTTATTCCATGGTAGTTGGATACGTCTAATTGTGTCTGGTAATACAATTTTTTGAGTATATAGACTGTATTTGTTTTGACCCAGAATATCGCTGATATGATAATTAATTGTTGACATGTAGTGTAGACCACCACTATTTTCAAGCCTTAATGTTGCTATAAGGGGTGGTTTTTGAAAAAAACTTGATTGCCAAGTTAGGAGCGAGCCTTTTTGAACTACTGGGCCGGCAACTTGCATATAAAATAACTCTCCCACTCTCTCGTTCAGACTTACACTATTGGCAACAGAGGATGGATTTTTAGTTTCTGCGAAAATGACGGCATAATATCCTCCTGGCTGAGTGCTTTTCGGAACGGTTATAGTGTAATTAATATTGTATGTTTGCCCAGGATTGGCATGTGAACCAGAAGATGATAGCTGAAACCAACTGGAAGGGTTTGGTTTATTTGGTAACACAGTGAAATCTGGTGTGTAATTTTCACCTGTAACACTATACGGATTGGTATATACTTGAAAGTCATAAGCCGATGAGCCTTGATTAATTACTTGCAATGAACCTTTATTTATTGATCCCGGATTTATAACGATATTTGCTGTGGTTGGAGTAATTGTTAAATCTAAAGGTGCAGCAAAAACTTTTGGATTCAAAATTGAGATTAAACTTATGACTGCTATGACAGCTAAAAAATGGAGCCTAAATTTTCTAAACATAATTTGTTAAATTCCTTTAATTACAGGTTGCTGTGTATGTGACAGAGTCGGTATAGTTACCAGTCGGCTGAGAAGTGTTAACAGCTAGTGAGTACCAGACTGTTGTAGTGTCGTTAGTCGCTGTAGTGGCAGTAGTTTTTAATGTTGTAGGTGTGCTGAGAGGAGGAACGCCAGCAAATTTTAATGTACCACTGATAGTCGAACTTCCTGCGGCGTACCCGCTAGCGCTAAAATTACCCCCAGCGACTGCATAACCCCACGTATTGACAGTTTGAACTGCCGGTACTGCAGGAGTTCCGGAAGAAGCAGGAATTGTATTTGCTCCGGAAACCATTGTCGTAGTGGCATCAACGTCCGACATTGTTAGATTATAACCAGAGACATCATTAGTACTAACTGTTACTGTGTCACTAGCCATAGTTTGAACACCTGCTGCAGATGGTGTAGTGCTCAAAGATACTGTTCCGGAAGTAGTTAACACACTTAAAATGGGACTAATAGTTGCATTGATAGTCGTTGTTTGAGTTAGTGAAGAAGTAGCAAATGCCGTTGATCCCAATGCGAATATAATTAACGTAATTGCCGCTAATCCTATCTTTACATCTTTAATCATCTCTGTTTTATAAAATCCCAACTTATTTCATTTAGATAATATTAGATTAGCATAAACAATACAAGGCAAGATATCCACAGTTATTTACTAAAAAAACTTAGTTACATAAAATTAATCTGTAAATATAACAAAAATTATTCATTTAAAAATAAACTATTTTCAATAAATATTGGACACCCCTTATGCTATTATTATTTTATCTGACGCAATATTAAACACATTACGTCTTAAATTTTTGGAGGGTTAAATGTCGAGTCTACCATTAGTGGGTGGAGATAATAATACTTGGGGCACCATCCTCAACGACTATCTTCAGCAATCACTTGATGCGTCTGGTTTGTTGGTGACTGCACCTACCAATCCTTGGACCAAAGTTGCAAACACAAATTTAGCAAGTACAAGCCAACCTGGACTTGTACAACTTGCTGGTGATTTAGGTAATACTGCAGTATTACCAAAAGTAATTGCGCTTCAAGGAAATTCTATATCTAACGCCACACCTGGCGATGGTAATGTATTAACTTGGAGTGCTAGCAATTCACAGTGGCAACCTGCCGCACCTAGCACAGGAAGTGGAAATAGTGGATATACTGGAGATATAGATGGTGGCATATCGTCGACTTTATTTGGTGGTGCTCAAACTATAGATTGCGGAGATTCTACTTAAAATGTCTACTCAGATACAATTTAGAAGAGATACAGCAGCAAACTGGACGTCTAATAATCCCATACTTTCACAGGGTGAAGTTGGTCTGGAAACAGATACTCATTCCTATAAAATTGGAGATGGTGCAACCGCTTGGACATCACTAAGTTATAGTCAGCTTGCCCCTCAAATCAATACTCTTCAGATGACTGGACAAAGTAGTGATCCTACTACACCTGCCTCTGGGAACTTAGTTGTATATAGTAAATCAATCGGTGGCCGGATGATGCTTAAACAAGTCGGGCCAAGTGGTATTGCAACTGCATTTCAACCGTTCTTAGCAAGAAATAAAGTTGGTTATTGGGCTGCCCCTGGTAATAATACAACTACTCCTGGGGTTTTTGGATATACCGCTCCAACAACTACTGGAACAGCTGAAACAAGGACTGTGGCGATAACAAGTTTTTTCACTAGAATGAGGCGTTTAGGTTACCAATCTGCTGCTACGGCTGGTTCACTCGCTTATCAATACATAGCAGTTGCTCAAGTTACAATTGGTGATGGAGCTGGCAATGGAGGATTTTATAAAATTTGCCGATTTGGCATAGCTGATCCAGCTGCCGTTTCGGGTGCTCGGATGTTTTGTGGGGTAAGTTCATCGATAGCTGCCCCAACTAACGTTGAACCATCAACATTAACAAATTCAATTGGAATGGGTCATGGTGCGGCTGATACAAATATGAGTATTTTCTATGGTGGTTCAAGCGCACAGACCCCTATTAATTTAGGTAGTAATTTTCCATGTAATACTAGAAATACTGACGTCTATGAATTGGCATTATTTGCTCCTTCAAATAGCAATAATACAGTCTATTATGAGGTCACTCGGCTAAACACAGGCAATGTTTCTAAGGGATCAATCACTGATACTTCTGGCACAGGTGTCATGCTACCAACTTCATCCACATTATTGTCTTATCAACGCATTTGGAGATGTAATAACTTGACGGCATTGGCGGTTGGATATGATGTCATGTCTGACTATATAGAAACGGATAATTAATGGCACTCTTATTGAAGTGGCGACGTGATACAGCGGCAAACTGGACGTCTAATAATCCAGTTTTAGCTCAAGGTGAACCAGGATTTGAGACAGACACTAGAGCTTATAAAATTGGAGATGGTACAACACCATGGAAATCTTTATCTTATGGAGCCTTTTCTGTATATCCAATCGCAGCATTATTTACTGACCAGTTTGCTAGCGGTGATCCTTCAGCGCCACCTTCAGGAAATCTTATTATTTATGCTATGAACATGGCCGGCAGGATGATGTTTAAACAGATTGGACCAAGCAATGAAACGACTGAAATTCAACCTTTTATTGCTCGCAATAAAGTTGGTTATTGGAATCCGCAAGGGAGCTCAACAACACTACCTGCAGTATTTGGATATACCGCTCCAACTACTGTAGGGACTACTACAGCGTCCGTTGTAAGTACCACAAGCCTATTCACTAGAATGAGGAGAGTTAGTTTTATTTCTTCCGCAACTGCCGGTTCGTTGTCGAGTTTCCGCGTGAGCGTAGCTCAGATAACACTTGGAGACGGGTTTGGAAATGGCGGGTTCTATAAGATAATTAGATTTGGTTGTAGCGATCCAGCCACTGTTTCAGGAGCAAGACAATTTTGTGGAGTAAGTACTACAACAGGTGCTCCAACGAATGTTGAGCCATCTACGTTATTAAACTGTATAGGTGTTGGTCATGGTGCGGCTGATACTAGCCTCTCTATATTTTACGGAGGCACGGTTGCACAGGCACCAATACCACTAGGATCAAATTTTCCAGCGAATACTCTTACTTCTGATGTATATGAATTAGCTTTATTTTCGCCATCTAACCAATATTGCTGTATTTATTATGAAGTTACTAGAGTAAACACAGGTAATGTAGCATCTGGTGTTATTTTAGGAGACGGTGAAGCAATTACATTACCAAGCCCACAATCATTAATGACATTCTGTTGGAATTATCGTACTAATAACGCTACGGCATTATCGGTGGGCTTGGATATTATGAGCGATTATATTGAGACAGATAATTAATTCTATCTTAAAAATGATTAATAGATAATCTGTTATTAATTGTACTTATGATACTAAATCTCTTTATAACTTCATTTGAGTAATTGAAACTTATAGGTTTATTGCTTAGATTAATGTCATAAATTAATCCCGTATTATTTAATGCCTTATAGTTTTTTAAAATATTAGTGTATTGAACATTTATTTTATTGGTAAAAATTTCTTTAGGACCTTTAAATGATCTTAAGTACACAGTAGGCTTTATTAACTGGTTTGTATTCGAATATATTCTTGTAATCTTGCCGGAGCTATTTATCAATATATACCTAACTGGAACTACTACTGCTTGGATATTTATAGATTTGCTGGATAGATTTTCTGCTAAAACTAGCCCAGAAGAAAAGAATATATTTATATTTATTGTCGTAAACATTAACACTACTAAATTTAAAATAACCTTAAATAATCTGAATCTAGTACTTTTAGAGCAGATATTTTCCCACATCGGTGTAACCGAAGTATAATTCCTCAAACTAACCTAGTACTTTAAACTATATTTGGCAAAACGTAAATAATATTTTAAGCTTTAGTACTTTATCAACAAACACAAGTATTTACTATTGATATGATTTGATCATGGTTTGGATAGGACAACATATGTACCATTTTCTGTAGCTATTTGCCAGTTATGTTGAACTAACTTAGATTCTAAAGCACTTTTTTTATTTATTACGGCACAGGTTATGTTGTATTTTGTAAAAACAGATTGCCAAACTTTGCCGTTTATTACAGAGAAATAGGTATCCAGATATTTCTGACCACTGGGGTCACGCCAACTTGGCATTCTCCCATCAATAAATACAGGTTGACTGGGTACTTTCCAAATTAGATAGCCTCCCAAATCGTAATCATTAAATAAATTACCTGCACATTTATGGTCATTGAGATAGTCGCTAATAACTATCAAGTTATTCGGACTTTGGGCTAAACCTATAAAAAATGTATCCGCCCAATAGATTGACCAACCAACTATAGCAATACAAAATATCCAAATAATAATTTTTTGCGATTGCAGCATTTTTTTAGGTAGCAGATTTTTTATTTTGGAAAAATATTTGTTAAGTCCGCCAAGTGTCGCGATAACAAACAAAGGGTAATTACGACAAGCAACCAGACTGGCTGCAAACAAAATTGGTCCTAAGGTTAGCCAATTTTTAATTTTAGATCTAGAAAATAACCAAAAACCAGCAAAATACAAAACAATATAATTCCAAGTAATTGGTTTAAGAGCAAAAGATTGCCATTCTGTTATTTGAGAGTGCAACGAACTATCAGTTAAAGTTCGTCTAACTTCTATATACATAGCCGCTCCATAAGGATTAACCAGGCTAACTGCAAAACAGGCTAATAGAAGAATCAATAATTTAGGATTTTTTTGCTGAATGGCCGCAATCAAAATAACCAAAAAACCGATTACAAATCCACCATGAAGATTTGCCCAGATTAAAAACAATAAAAATATTAACAGGTATGATAATTTAGTTTTTTGATTAATAAGTTTGATTAAAATTGCTAAAGCAAGCATTGTCCAAGCAATTGGTCTGATACCGACGAATGGTAACAATGACAAAGATGCAAGTAGTAAGATCCACATTCTTGTTCTAAAACAAGCAATAGCTAAACTAGCCGTCCAGATACAAGCAAAAATAATAGATAGTAATAAGTAACCGCCTAACTTATAGAAAATACTGACAAATACATCATTTAACCACTCAATATTGATCCATCGAAAATTACGTGCAGTATAAGTGAAAATATCGTGGGAGGGTATCCAATTTTTCAAAATATAATTTCCAGACTGTAAGTGCCATCCAAAATCTGGATCTAAAGAATAATAAGCTACTATCCAGAACAAGGTAAAAATTAAGCCAAATTTAAATAAATAAGCTGCTAAAGGATATTTACGTAAAAAAGAAATTATCTCAGCAGATAAATTCTTAATTTTTGGCTTTACTGTTTTGAACATATGAATATTAGTTTGAGTTATTGGTTACCTATCAAAATGCTTGTAACTTTATTGTACCTGCTTTAACTGTTATCTTAGTATGCATATGGAACATTCAATTTTTAGTCGAATAATTAATGGAGAAATTCCCTGCTATAAAATATTTGAAGACGATAAAACGATAGCAATATTAGATATTCATCCTGTACAACCAGGTCATGTATTGGTGATACCTAAAATTCAGATTGATCACATAGAAGATTTGCCGGATGATTCATATCATGCTGTTTGGAATACAGTAAAAAAAGTAATTCACCAACAAAGCTTAATACTTAAAAGAGTTAGAGTTGGCATAAGCGTTGTGGGTACTGATGTGCCACATGCGCATGTTCATCTAATACCTTTCGATAATTCACAGGAACTTAGAATGGATATTGATCTGAATGGAAAACCAGATGAGAATGCACTTGAACAAATGGCTACAAGATTAAAATTTGAGGATATAAAAAGATGAGCAATGTAATAATAGCGATGTTTTTAGCAGTTGGCGGTGGAACATGGCTTTATATGAAATTAATGAGAAGTAGTGGAAATAATACAAAAAGCAGTATTATAGCTGCTGCAATAACGGTCATTTTACTCTTTATACTTGCTCTAATCGTTCTTAGCTATATTACATCTGCAATCAAACATTGATAGGTAAAAATAGACATAGCGGTTTTTGGCTAGTAAGGACAATATTTATATATTATCAATAGCCGGATCGTGCTAGAATACTTTATATGATCGGGGTGGGTACCGCTACACAAGAGTTAGCTTTGGGCCAATCTATAGCCCAAGCACGTCGGAAGGCAGGTTTAACGCAGCAAGAACTTTGCGTCAAAGCTAACCTTTCTTATTCAACTTTAGCTAAAATTGAGCGTGGAGCTATAAAGACACCTAGCGTTTTTACCGTTACGGCCATTGCAGAGGCTACAGGAACGACCGTAGAAGCGTTAGCAGGTCTTCGATCATCTACAATGATAACAAAGCCTCAGAAGGCTTATAAAACGTCCAAGAGCGGTATTAAATTGGTCTACTATGATGTCAATGGCGTGTTAGTCAGACATTATCAGCAGGCATTCACTAAAATTGCTGAAGATACCGGCGCTAAACCAGATTTAGTAGAGGCAGTATTCTGGCATTACAATGATGCTATTTGTAATGGAGATATTGATTTAGAAGAATTTAACTCGATATTAGCTAAAAAAATCGGAGTTAAGAAAATTTCTTGGAATGACTATTATTTGAATTACGCCGAACCTGTCAAAGAAATGAGCGATTCTCTTAAGTGGGTATCCGTAAACTTTAGAGTAGGTTTAATGACAAATATTATGCCTGGACAGATTAAAGCTATGATTAAGAAAAACTTATTGCCGAATGTTTCATATGAAAGTATTGTTGATTCTTCTGAATTGGGTGTTATTAAACCCGAAGTCGCTATTTACGAAAAAGCCGCAGAGCTTGGTGGGGTAAAACCCCAAGAGATATTATTTATAGATGATGTTCCGGCTAACCTTATGGCTGCTGAAAAGATGGGATGGCATGTTCTATGGTTTGACGATTACAGACCGACTGAAACAGCAAATCAGATCAAACAAGCACTAGAATTTTAGATTACTAATCACTAAAGTTGTATTACGAATTTTTGGTTGCAGATTCGAAATTTGACAACTCAGTGTCTATTTTGCTGCGTAAGTTTTTGACTGAAGCTAATTGATCCCTAGATTGTCTAATTATTTTTTCTGGTGCATTTGAAATATATGATTTGTTACTAAGCCTTGTTTCAAGTTGTTTTATGGTTTCTTCAGATACCAATTTCTTTTGTATTAATTTGTTTTTATATTTTTGAGCAATTTCGATATCTATATCTAACCAGCAATTAAATTTGGTCTGGGTAAGATGCATCCCCTGCCCTGAATCCAACTCCTCAACACCACTTAATTTTGCAAATTTTTTGATAAATTCTGCATTATGTTTAATAAAATCTTCGTTTGTGTAATATAACTTTGGTGATTTAACATCTAGAGCACTCGTGATATTACGGATCTCTACAATTAAATCCTGAATATCAGAAAATTGGTTAGCAAAACTTTTATTAAATTCTAATGAATTGGGCCATTCTTGATTGATAAGTAATTTATTAGTGTCAGGGTTCAAAGTTTGCCAAATTGTTTCTGATATAAATGGTGCAAATGGGTGTACTAATTTTAAAATAGATTCTAAGACGTAAAAAAGTAATTGAGGGTTTGGATCAATTTTAGTTGATTCAATATACCAATCCGCAACGTCGTCCCAGACAAAGTGATATACCGCGTTATAAGCTTCACTAAATCGATATTTATCAAGATTGCTAATGATACTATTAATATTCAGCTGTAATTTCTCCAGTATCCAATGATCAGCTAAACTATTTGGTTTAGGAGATAATGTCTTAAAATTATCTTCAAAAATAGTCTCGGAATAGCGAGCAATATTCCATAGTTTGTTGCAAAAATTCCTTGCAGCCTCTATCTTAGGTTGGTCATAGCCACGATTTATGGCTGGTGATCGGCCATTGATTATTCCCATTCGGAATGCATCTGAACCGAATTTGTCTATAACTTCATCAAGGTTGACAGTGTTGCCGACAGATTTGCTCATTTTGGAGCCATCCTCTGCCATCACATAGCCATGAATATAAACGGATTTAAATGGTATGTGACCTGTCACATAAATACCTAGCATTATCATTCGAGATACCCACGGATATAATATTTCACCGCCGGTTTCCATTATGTTTAAAGGATAGTATTTTTTAGATAATTCACTTGGATAATCTAGGGTTACATAAGGCCAAGAGCTACTACTAAACCATGTATCAAAGACATCAGGATCTCTAGAATAGGTTTTATCATTAATTACCAAAGTTTCCTCCCCTACCCTAGTATCAAAAATCCAGTCATCTTTTTGATCGACGTTTCTAAAAGCAGGGATTGGTATACCCCAGGCTATCTGTCGGCTTATATTCCAATTTTTTAAACCTTCAAGATAAGTAATTAATTGTTCTTTTTTGGTTTCAGGATAAAAAATAATTTCATTTTTCTTTAGTGCTTTGATTGCTGGTACGGATAAAGATTTCATATCTACAAACCATTGCTCTAGCAATAGTGGTTCTATTATTGTTCCACACTTATAACAGTGGCCGACACTGTGATTGTGAGCTTCTTCTTTTTGCAATAAATCCAGATGTCTTAGATCTTCCACAACTTTTTGTCTTGCTTCATTAACTGCTAAACCTCTATAGGAATCGGGTACTTCATTTGTCATTTTTCCATGAAAATCTATGATAGTAATACTGGGTAAATCATGTCGTTCGGCTACTTCAAAATCATTAAAATCATGGGCGGGGGTTATCTTAACTACTCCAGTCCCGAACTCCATATCAACCATATTGTCAGCTATTATTGGAACTTCACGATTGGTTAATGGAACTTTGGCTGTTTTGCCAATAAATTTTTTATATCTAATATCTTTTGGATTTACTGCAAGGGCGGTATCTCCTAATAAAGTTTCTGGTCTAGTCGTTGCGACAATTAAATCATCATCACTGTTGGAAACCGAGTATTTTATATACCAGAGACAACCTTTTTCTTCCTTATACTCGACTTCAACGTCGGCGAAGCCTGTTCCATGGAAAGTACAAAAATTGACCAGTCTTTCACCTCTATAAATAAGTTTGTCATCCCACATCTTTTTAAAAGTGCTATAAACACTTGCAACAACCTTATCATCTAATGCAAAAGTAAATTTACTCCAGTCCACGCTTGCACCTAAATGGCGGAATTGTGTAGCGAAATTAGTTCTATTTGCCGCGACAAAATCCCAAACTTGTGAATATAGCTCTTCTCTGGTGAAATCAAATCTAGTCTTACCTTCCTTAGCCAGTTTCTTTTCATAAACTACCCATGTCTCAAATCCTGCATGATCTGCGCCTGGTATAAATAAAGTGGACTTCCCTATCATTCTGTTATAGCGGGCCATAATATCTTCTAAAGCCATAGTCAAACCGAATCCGATGTGGAGTGGAGCATTAGCATTTGGTGGAGGGCAAACTAAACTAAACACCTCATCACTACTGTTATCTGTAGGTTCAAAAGCTTTACTCTTCTCCCATAGCGAATATATATCCGATTCGTACTGTTTTGGCTCATAAGTTTTCGCTAGCTTCATCTTAAATTCCTATAAATTGTTTCATGTGAAATATTCACGATTATTTAGAAAAATTATTTTCATAGATTCATTTATAATATTTTACCTCTTATCAAGATGAGTGGCAAAAATATCATAGGATAGTAATCAGTTCTCCTACATTTTTAAATTAGGATTTATATCTAAGTGATATGGAGAGGAAATCTCAAGTTTATACTGATATTTATAGCATCCAAGTGCAGCAATCATAGCTCCGTTATCCGTACATAGAATCGGTGGAGCATATGTAATAGCAATTGGTAATGAAGCGGCTAATTGTCTTCTAAGTTCTGGACTTGCTGCCACTCCACCACCTATAACAACACTGTTAGGTGTAAATTCATTAAATGCTTGCAAGGTTTTGTCCACTAAAGTCTTTACAGCCGTATCTTGAAAAGATGCTGCCAAATCATATTTTTGCTTCTCAGTTAGTAATGCGGGAAGTTCTATACTTGAAGTTCTAAAGTCTCCGCCAACAATCGATTGTGCAATTCTCAAAGTTGCCGTTTTCAATCCAGAAAATGAAAAATTATAATCACCTTTGAGATTAGCAACGGGTAATTTATATTTCATTGGATCACCCTTTTTGGCTGCTTTGGCAATGCTTGGGCCACCAGGGTAGGGAAGCCCTATTATTTTAGCTACTTTATCAAAAGCTTCTCCTACTGCATCATCCCTTGTTTGACCAAGTATTTTATAGTCAAAATGGTTTTTAAAATATGCTAATTGAGTATGACCACCACTAACTATCAAGGACAATATTGGAAACTGGGGGAGGGGAGTAACTAAAAAATTAGCATAGACGTGAGCTTCCACGTGATTGATAGCGTAAAGAGGTTTATTTTTTAAAATTGCCAATGTTCTAGCAGCCAATACTCCAATAAGTAAACTGCCAGATAAACCTGCACCAATAGTAACTGCGATTGCATCTATATCTGCCCATGTTAGCTCGCTATCAATAATTACTTCATCTATAACGGGGATAATTGATTCAATATGACTACGAGCTGCAATCTCTGGAACAACTCCGCCATATTTTGCATGGATATTCATGGACGATGCTATTACGCTGGCTAAAACTGTTGTACCATTTTCAACGATAGCAACCGCTGTTTCATCACAACTACTCTCTATCCCTAATACTTTCATAACCGCTCCACTGTAACACACAAATTTTAGAATTATCAGGTATATTAGAACCATGAGCAGTATAAAAAAAGTTGCTAGAAAAATTATACCTAAGAAATCTTTGAGAAGTGTTGAAGATAGATATAGAACACAAAAAGCTAAAGCTGCTATTACTTTTCATGGCCATCCAGCTAAAAAAATGCATGTTATAGCTATTACAGGAACAGATGGTAAAACAACCACTTGCGCCTACTTGAATGAAATTCTGAAATCTGGTGGATTTAAGACGGCAATATTTACTACGGCTTTTACAGAGATTAATGGAACTCGAAAAGTTAATAATTTTCATGTGACTGTAGTTCATGTATGGACATTGCAGAAATTTTTAAAGCAAGCTAAAAAAGAAGCTGTTGACTGGGTAATTTTAGAAGTAACTAGTCACGCTTTAGATCAACATAAACTAATAGGAATACCTGTTGAGATTGCCGCTGTTACGAACTTAACGCAGGATCATTTAGATTATCACGGAACAATGGAAAAATATGCAGCTACGAAAGCCAAACTGATCACAGACTTTAAACCAAAAACTACTGTTCTAAATGCGGATGATAAATGGTATGAGTATTTTGCAAGAAAAGTTAAAGGTGATCTCTTAACAATAGGGCAGGGTAGGGCAACTAATCAGATAAAAGAGTTACATCTAACATCTCAAGGAACTTCATATTCATTAGTAGGTGCAAAAGGAGTTTTAAAATTAAAAACTCATCTTATTGGTGAGTTTAATGCATATAATTCTGCAATGGCATCAACTATCGGAGAAACTATAGGCATAAGTACAGACAAAATAATTAATGGTGTAGCAAATGTACCTCTAGTACCAGGAAGAATGGAACCGATTGATGAAGGACAACCCTTTATTGTACTGGTTGATTTTGCCGTAACTCCTGATGCATTAGAAAATGTCTTATCAACTTTGAAACGAATTGCTAAGGGTAAAGTTAGAATCGTATTTGGAGCTACTGGAGATAGAGATAAAGCAAAGAGGCCGATTATGGGAGAAGTTGTAGCTGGATTAGCTGACTACATTTACCTAACAGATGATGAAACTTATACAGAAAATGGTGATAGTATAAGGGCTTCTGTCAGAGAAGGGATATTAAAAGCAAATGGAGCTGATAAATTTATTGAGATAGCAGATAGATTGGAAGCCATTCGAAGGGCACTTAAAGAAGCCCAAGAAGGAGATATTGTTGTCTTAACAGGTATTGGTCACGAAAATTATAGGAATCAAGGTGGTAAAAAAATCCCTTGGGATGAAAGGGATGTAGCTCGGCAGATTTTGCGAGAAATCTATACAGTAAAATAGCCCAAGCGGGCTGCGATAGACATATACTCTTAGGACTTGTTGTTATCGTTTAGTCACACGTGGCTATTAAGGTTAGGGCGCCCCGGCAATGTCCTTAGAGACTAATGCCAGGGCGCCTTTGAGAGGGTCGGGGTGCTCGTTATGCTAGAATGACACCCTCGACTGTCAACATGGCTTCGCTTGTAGTGAGCGCGGGTTGTTGCGGTATGCCCAAGCGTTTCTGCTGCTTGAACTGTCGACGTGTCTTCAGATACCTCTTTGGCGTCATGATGCGATGGTGCTTGGCGGCCTGTTCGCTGCGAACTTCCAGTCGCATGGTGCGCTTGTCGCGTTTTGTAGGATGGGCGAGCTGTCGCTGGCTGACGATGATCTCTGCCAACTCCTCCAACCGAGAGTATCTATCGTCGGTGGCTGCATCGACAAGACTCTTTATGTCGTTGCTGGTGGCGAACTCGAACATCGCGTCGGCACCATTGGAACGCATGGTGATTCTGGTCTCGAATAGGAAGCTGGTGAACTTGTCACACAGTTCCTCTCGGATGCGTTCGGCTTCTCCCTCCAGGCACTCGACTTTGATGGAGCTCGTGCCAGGGATCTGGTATGCTCCTTGGACCGCCTGCGGTACCAGGAACCTAGCGATCAGTCTCTGGCACTCTCTGTCGCCGAAACCGCTGACATCGACATACATGACTGCGGTAAGGCAGTAATTCGATGCCATTGTACTTGACGGCTCAGAGAAGTGTTGGCTGGCGAACCTCCTCACCGCGGCGAATTCGCTCTTGGTGAGGCTAGACCCATACGCGGTGACGCTTCGATCCATCATCCACCCTTTCCCCTCTAAAATTCTTGGGCGATCTACGCCCAAGCTGTGCTTTAGATTCTTGTCGTGCAGAATCTAAGATACATCTGTTATACACCCTTTTAATAAAATTGACAAATTAAGCAAAATTTGTTGTAATAAAAATTATATGAATAAGCGAAGAGAAATATACCGAAGTGATCAAGATGCTCATCGCCAAATTAAACAAGATTTTTATAGTCTCGAAGTAACATTAAAAGGTAAGGATCGCGAGCTAGATGAAAATACTGAAAATCCTGCTTTCGATCGTGAAGAGTTGGCAACACAAAGGCGTTTACTTGTTATAGAACGGGCTAAACTAGAACTTGAGAAAGCCGGAGTATTAGATATGAATCAGTTTTATAGACATAGGCGGTCTAGTACTGATGATGCTTTTCCTCTTAATTATCACGTTACTACGGATAAAAATAGAGTTAACCTTGAATCTACGTCAGAAGGCGTTGCTGTTGTCTTATTACATCCTAGTGCTGCTCCAGAAAAATTCCGTCCAAAAAGTAAAATGCTATTGGAATTTCCAAAACCAAAAAATATGGATATAACTGATGACATTGGTGAAAATCAATTTTTGACATGGATTGATGAGATACCCGAAGTAGTTATCACATTATTTAAATTAAACAAATTATCAAGGAAGTACACTAAGAGTACTTATCACTTTACTAAAGGAAGCATGGATATAGTGGCAGAAGACGGCTCAGTTGCTAGTCTTACGGTAGAAGAAGAATTGGCTCTATCCAAAGATATTTTTATTAAATTAGGTTTAATGTCCGAAGTCCCTCAAAAAACAGAAATTATTTAAAAGCTGTTAATTCTTAATAACTTATAATAGAAGCTATGAATGAAATTGATAACATTTTTAAAGCGTATGACATTCGAGGTAAGGTAGGGAGTGAATTAACACCTTTAATTGTTAAAAATATTGGTAGAGCATTGGCTGATTGGCTTCCAGAAAAGGGAATTGTGGCCGTTGGTAGAGATATGCGTCCAGATAGTGAAGAATTATCTAAGGCATTGATTGATGGGCTAATTTTGCAAGGTCGAGATGTCCTAAATATTGGTCAAGTTACTAGCGACATGATCTATTTTGCTGTAGGTAAATACAATTTGGCTGGCGGTGCAGTAATTACAGCTAGTCATAATCCTGGAGAATATAACGGCATAAAACTGTGTAGAGAACAAGCAAAACCAATTGGTGATCAGACTGGTCTGTTTGAGATAAGAGACCGAGTTGCTAAAGAAAAATTTAGTAAAGTAATAAAAAATGGTAAGACTAAAGATAAAGATATTAGCGAAGAATGGGTAGAGCATGTACTTAGTTTTATTAATGTAGATAAACTAAAACCATTGAATATAGTAGTTGATGCAGGCAATGGAATGGCTGGTAAGATTTTCCCTGAGATAGAGCCGTATATTCCATTCAAAATCTATGAAATGTATTTTGAACTAGATGGTACTTTTCCTAATCACATAGCTAATCCAATAGACAAAGAAAACCTTAAAGATTTGATTCGTACCATAAAACAGCAAAAAGCCGACGCAGGAGTTGCTTTTGATGGTGATGGGGACAGAGCTGTATTAGTAGATGAAAAAGGTAATATTTTAACTGGCACAGTTATGACGTCGATGTTGGCCAATTATTTTTTGAGTCTACATCCTGGTTCTACCATTCTTCACAATGCAATTACTGGACGAGTGGCACCTGAGACTATTAATAGTGCAGGTGGAAATGCAATCCGAACTAAAGTAGGTCATAGCAATATTAAAAATGATATGCGTAAGCATAACGCTATTTTTGCTGGTGAACACAGCGGTCATTATTATTTTGCAGATAATTATATGGCAGACAGTGGACTAATAGCAGCTATGGTTGCCTTAACGGTATTGAGTAATAGCAAAAAAAGGTTAAGTGAACTAGTGAATAAGTATCGCAAATACCATGATATATCTGAGACAAATTTTGAGGTAAAAGATAAGCAATTGACTATGAAAAAAGTGGAAGAATCTTTTAAAGCTGCAACTGTAGACTATTTAGATGGATTAACATTAACGTTTAATGATGGATGGATAAATGTTCGACCTAGTAACACTGAATCATTACTACGATTAAATGCAGAAGCTGATTCTAAAACAAAATTAGAACAATATGTGTCTAAAGTTACTAAAATAATTGAAAATAGTTGACTGTGAAAGCAGATACGTTTAATAATATAAGCACCAATTAGCACTCACATACCTAAAGTGCTAATAATAGTTAAGAAAAAGGGAGATGTTAGTATGAGTTTAAAGATTCAACCTCTTGCCGACTATGTAGTAGCACAGCAAGAAGAAGCTGAAACAAAGACAGCTAGTGGTTTGTATTTACCAGATAAAGCGACCGAAAAACCAAAAATCGCAAAGGTCTTAGCAATTGGTAAAAAAATTGAAAATATTAAGGTTAACGACCGCATAATCTACAAAAGTTACAGTACTACCGAGGTAAAAATTGGCTCTGAAGAATATATCTTAGTGAAAGAAGAAGATATTTTAGCAACCCTAAAGGATTAATTGGAGATTTAAAGATATGGCTAAAAAAGTATTTTATGATGATGACGCTCGGAGAAGAGTATTAGGTGGTGCAGAGATTCTTTATAATGCAGTAAAAACAACTATGGGCCCTAAAGGTCGCAACGCAGTGATTAGTAAAAGTTATGGCTCTCCTTCGGTGACCCATGATGGAGTTACAGTAGCAAAAGCCGTTGATTTGCCAGAAAATGACGATGAAACTTTAGGTTACAAAGTTGGCGCTGAACTTATCAAGCAAGCTGCCAGTAAAATGAATGATGTGGCAGGAGATGGAACTACTACAGTTACTATTCTTACTTACCACCTCCTTAAAGAGGCTAATAGATTAATAGCTGCTGGTCATGATCCAATGCAGCTACGTAAAGGGTTAGAAAGCGCAGCTCACGAAGTCATAGCTAAACTTGGTGGATTAAGTGAAAACATTCATGGAAATAAGAAAAGAGTAGCTGAAGTTGCAACTATATCAGCCGGAGATAGCGAAATTGGCGAATTGATTGCCGATATTATGGATAAAGTTGGTAAAGATGGGGTAGTAACAGTAGAAGAAGGTCAAGGTCTAAATCTTGAAAGTGAAGTTGTAGAAGGCTTTACAATCGATAGAGGCTTTGTTAGCTCATTCTTTGTTACCGACACAACTCGTATGGAAGCAATTTACGATAAACCCGCTATTGTAATCACCGACAAGAAAATATCTAGCGTTCAAGAATTTTTACCATTACTTGAGAAATTAGCTCAAGGTGGTAAGAAAGATCTAGTACTAATTGCGGAAGATGTAGAGGGTGAGGCACTAGCAACATTAGTATTAAACAAACTTAAAGGTGTATTTAATACAGTTGCCATTAAAGCACCAGCATTTGGTGATCGACGAAAAGATATTTTGACTGACATAGCAATTCTCACCGGCTCAACAGTTATTAGTGAAGAGCAAGGCTACACATTCGAGAATGCCGAATTATCAATGGTCGGTACCGCCCGAAAAGTAATTGTCACAAAAGATGACACAACAATAGTTGAGGGTGCGGGTAACCCAATTGAAATTAAGGCAAGAATTAGTCAAATCAATGCCCAAATTGAAAAAGCGACAAGTGAATATGACAAAGAGAATCTAGAAAAACGACGTGCTGCCTTGAGTGGTAAAGTGGCTGTTATTAAAGTAGGTGGTGCTACAGAAACTGAAATTGAAGAAAAGAAGTATCGCGTTGATGATGCTGTTGCTGCAGTAAAAGCCGCTTTAGAAGAAGGAATTGTACCAGGCGGTGGTGTTACCTATATAAACCTTAGTAGCGAAATTAAGCTTGATAATGGAAACGGGCTAAGTACTGGCGCACAGATACTTAAAAACACTTTAGAGCAACCATTTAGAGTCTTACTTACTAATGCTGGTGTAAATGCTGATGAATGGCTTCCTTTGGTCACTAAAGCTGGAAAAATTGGTCAAGGAATTAATGTTAATGACCCAACAAAATTAGTAGATCTAAAAGCGGTTGGCATAGTTGATCCTGCTCGAGTAACGAAGGAAGCCTTACAAAACGCAGTATCTATAGCCGGAACTGCCATGACTATGGGTGCACTAGTAGTTGATATCCCCGAGAAAACACCTCCAACACCTCCAATGCCAGGTGGCGGAATGGGTATGGATTATTAAGTTAGGAAAATTATACTAACTGTTTTTTAAATTTTTCTATTAGATCAACTGGGGAGGGATTAAGTCCATTTAGTATTGCAGTATAGATGGAGACAAAATCGCCCAATGCGACTACCCACAACATTTGTTCTAAGATAGTTTGCCCTTCAGCTTCAACAACTAAAGGAGCTGGTCGTCTACCACTTAATAAGCGCTCACTAATTTCAAAACGTTTTTGTACTTGCTGACTCTCTAATTTTGATCTTAAATCTACAACGGCATAGGGTTTTTCTAAGGGTTGGCTAGTCCAACCCAAAAATTCGTTATGATTAAACTCTGGATATTGATTGCACCAAGCAATATTTTTGGCATTTTCATTGAAACTGATTTTCCATTTATAGGCTGCTGGATATAATTTTGGGCCAGCGTAGATAACCACGCTTTTCCCAACGATATCTAAAGCTAACTGTTTCGCATAATTTTGTGAAGTTATTACGTCTGGTCGCCAGCTTTTGACAGCATTATCTATAAAGTCTGATGCTTGCTTTAAACTTCCACTTCTGTCATCAGTACCAACCAAGTTAACCTTGCTCAAAAGATCTACAAGGGCCTTAAAACAATAAAGTACTGCATAGCGAGGTTGGTAGTCTTTGGGTATGCAATAGAGTGGGTAACCTTTATGCTGAGCTATTTCGGACAGTTTACCTCCGCTGGATATAACTACAATATTCGCCCCTCTAGACTCTGCATCGGCTAAAGAACTTAAAGTTTCCTCCGTATTGCCGGAATAACTTGAAACTATAACTAAAGTATCTTTATCAACATATTCTGGAAGTTGATAATCTCTAACAATCTCGAAAGGTTCTTTTATAAGTGGCCATGTATGCACGAACATCGCCGCTAACGCTGAACCACCCATACCTGTATAAACAATGTTGTAAACATGATCTAAGGTTATTTTAGGGTCTGGCAAAAAATTGTAAATTAATTGTTGGCCCTGTTTTTCGGCTATTCCCAATGCATCTTGGGCGTCTCTTTCATGTATTAGTTTTAAATCATCAAGCATTCAATCTCCTTAATAATTACTCATAGCTATACCCTAACATGTTCAGGCTCGACAGTTAAAGACTGGATGGGGCTTTTTAGATTATCAAGCTTATGCTATTGTACTAATAAAGATAGCTAATTTATTGGAGGGTGGAATGTTTGGTCATGATGATAATAAACAACCTGTAAACGATGATCAGAGTAACAATACAGCTGTAAATGAGCCGGTCGGAACACCACCACCCGTCCTTCAAGATAGTAGTCTTGAAGAGCCGGCAACTTTTGTCCATTACCCAACCTCATATTCCGGTCAAACGGATGAGCCTGAGATAACTGCTACTGCGTCACCGGATAAACCAGAAGATAATATTCCTACCAACCCAACAGTAAATAGCGATGCGGATAATGCAGATTTAATTGATATTAAACAGCAAGCACTTAAAGCACTTAGTCCAATAGTAAGCCATCTAGAACAATCACCTGAAGAAAAATTTCACACTACAATGATGATGATACAGGCTAATGATAATAAATCTTTACTACCAAACGCCTATGAAGCAGCTCAGGCAATCACAGATGAAAAGGCTAAAGCTCAGGCATTACTAGATGTAATTAACGAAATAAATTATTTTACTCAATCAGACTAATATAGTCTTTTCATAGCTAAAACTGGATCGTTTCTAGCTAGTTTTGCCATCATAGACCGGGCAGAGTCCATTTTAATCTCTAATTGAGCCATTCGTTGGCTAAATACTTCTAGTTCAAGTAGTAGTTGTCGTGTGACAGTTTGTTGATCACAAATTGATGGTACGATTCGTTCAACTACTTTATCTTCATGATTTTCTAAAATGTCCTGCAAATCTCGTTTTGATAGTGGGTTCATATTTACCTCCAAGTCTTAAAAAAGACGTTAGTAAAAAAACTTTGCTTTTGGTTTATTCACACTGGTAACAATAAATAATGATTGCTAAGAGTTGTAAATTGCAAAGAGTTGATCCTGATGGAAGCCAAGTGACTTTTAGGATAAAAGCCAAAAATTAAGACTTGGTTGCCCGGTTTCGCTACTAGCTCCGTTTGCTCCAAGCGACCATATAAGGAGCAAATCTCAACGCTACAACCTCTTTGTGATACATATTAAACTCTAAAAAGAATAAAAAGTCAATAGTTAATCGGGTCAATGATAATATTGATCAAATTTCGAATTACTATCTTTAGTAACCTTGTTCGGCTGGGATTGCATATCTTGTTGTTTTTGGAGAACAGAAGTAATTTTAGATTCTATTATTTCTAAATGTCTAGATATTAAATCTAGTTGATTTAATATTTCGCGATCAAATTGTAACTGATAGTTATTTACTGGAACGATATGTTCTAACAGTTTATCTTTCAAATTATCTAATAATAATTGAATATCTTGTTTATGACATTGAAACTGTTTAATTCCAAGTGAAGCATTAATTATATCCTGTCTAGATGCAGTTTTATCAAGAATAGAATTCGTCATTTGCTGTAGAGCTACTTGCATTTCCTGTTTGGTTAATTGATTCATAATACATAACCCCATTTATGCCTATACAAAGAATTTAAAATCACTAGATATCTTAAAATAGTTTCTCAAAACTCTAAGTTATAAAATTAATTCTAATTTACTAGTTAGTCTTTTACAGTAAGTTATTTAATACACATAATTAGACGAGTTATTCGTGACGCAATGCTTCTATAGGATCTTTTCGCGCGGCCTTAATTGCAGGTGTCATACCGAAAATGATTCCTACAACAGTTGATACGCCTGTAGCAATTAGGATTATGGATATTGATATGGAAGGATGAATATTTGTTGTAAATCTAATGATAAGAGATGCAACCAAAGAAACTATTGTGCCAATAATTCCTCCAAGCACACTTATAACTATAGCTTCAACTAAAAATTGACTAAGTATCTGCCTATTTGTGGCTCCTAAAGCTTTATGAACACCAATTTCTCTAGTTCTTTCACTAACATTGACTAGCATAATATTCATAATACCTATTCCGCCAACAAGTAAAGAAATGCCTGCTACAGCTGCAACAAATCCAGTTAATACATTGAATACTTGGTTAGCAACACTTAAATAATCGGATTGCTTAACAACAGTAAAATCTTGCTGACCGCCATGATTCTTTAATATGGCTGCATTAATAGCGTTACTGACTTTATCGACCGAACTATTACTGTTAATTTTCACATCAATTTCACTTATTTGTAGTGGATTATTTACAAGCTGTTGAGCATCGTTTAGGGGAATATAAATAACATTATTGTAATCAGGTGTTAAACTTAGCGGATTTGAAGTTGATTCGGATAAAATCCCTCGTACTATAAATTGTTGGCCTAGTAGAGTGAATTGGTATCCGATTGGATCTTGTTGATTAAATAAAGCATAAGCAATGCTGCTGCCAATCACCGCAGTATTCATTGTCATGTCATATTGAGTATAAAACTCTCCTGCATCCAATTTCTGGTCAAATACTTGTTGAATGTTTGAAGTAGTGGCAATAATTGTTGCACCATTGTAATTTGGATTGTTAGAAGTAGTTGCAATGCCAGATATTTCTGAACTCTGGCTAACAGAATTTACACCAGGGATAGATTGAATGCTAGAAATATCATCTTGGGTTAATGTGCTATTCCCCACAGTGTTATTTATGCTGACATGGGTAATTTTTCCAGTTGGACTTAAATTGAAAGCTCGTCCTGGAATAACAGAGACGATATTGCCATTCCCATGGTTTATCTGTGAAATAACTTGATTTTTTACGCCTTCTCCAAGAGAAACTATTAGTACTACACTAGCTACTCCAATAATTACACCGATCATGGTCAATATACTTCGAGCACGAGCTTTTTTTATATTTGAAATTGCCATTTTTATATTAACTAGAATCATTTGGTTACTTCTATTTTGTGATTTTTATCGGCCTTTTGTTCTTCTTCTAGGCTAGGTGCATTATGCAGCTCGGTAATGTCGGCAGTTTCATTTTTCTTCAAATCCTTATCTTGGTGAATTCGACCGTCGCGCATATATACTACTCGATCTGCATAAGCGGTAAGGTCTGGGTTGTGAGTAACCATAATAATAGTGTTCCCACCGTGATTGATCTCATTTAGCAAGTCCATAATGACATGGCTACTAGCTGTATCTAAGTTTCCGGTAGGCTCATCTGCAATCACAATCCCAGGTCGATTAATGAGGGCTCTGGCAATTGCGGTTCGTTGCGTCTGACCTCCACTTAATTGATGTGGCATATAGTATTCATGACTTTTTAACCCAACTTTATCTAAAACCTCACTGGCCCGATATAGTCTTCTTAGGCTTGTTACTCCTCTAAAAGATAATGGAAGTGCAACATTTTCTATTACTGTAAGTCTTGGTAAGAGATTGGCGCTTTGAAAAATGAATCCAATTTTATCTCTGCGTGCTTTTGCTCTGGAATTGCTATGTAGTCTAGAAACATGTCTATTTTCGAGTATATAGGATCCTTGAGTAGGCCTATCAAGTAGTCCAATAATATTGAGTAACGTACTTTTCCCAGATCCACTAGGACCCATGATTGCAATAAACTCTCCCTTATCCACTTGCAATGAAATGTCATCAAGTGCCAAAGTAGTTGCATTGCCAAAACCGTATACCTTACTAATATGATCTAATTTAATTAAAGCCATTGTCACTAGTTTACGAATGGGCAGTTAATAAGACAAGGTGAAATCATATAAAATATCAGATATAATTTGGTCTATGCATTAGGAGGGGTCGCCTAGTGGCCTATGGCGCTCGCTTGGAAAGCGGGTTTATCCGCAAGGGTATCGAGGGTTCGAATCCCTCTCCCTCCGCCAGAGAAAAATATGAACACAGTAGAAGAAGTTAAAAAATTTGTAGAATCAGAATGTCTTAAGCCATCTAGTAAATATGGCTATGAACCTTTTGAATTTCATTTTAAATCAGTTGTTAAGTATGCAACTGATCTTGCAATAAAACTTAATGCTGACATTGAAATTGTTACTATAGCAGCCTGGTTACATGACATCGGCTCAATTATGCATGGGAGAGCGGATCACCATATAACTGGTGCATCTATCGCTGAGAAGAAACTAAAAGAGTTAGGTTATCCTAAAAACAAAATTAAATTGGTAAAGGAATGTGTACTTAATCATCGAGGATCTCAAAAAAATAAAAGAGTATCGCTAGAAGAGCAAATTATTGCCGAAGCGGACACAATGAGTCACTTTGATAATATAGGTGGAATATTCAAAGCAGCATTTATATATGAAAATTTAAACCAAAAACAAGCTACTGATTCTGTAAGAACTAAACTAAACAATTCATGGAAAAAATTGCGATTTGATGACTCAAAAAAGATAATTAAGCCTAAATATGAAGCAGCAATGCTTTTACTAAAAGCTTAGCTGTTAGGAAGGAAAAACCTATGAAAAAAACTTGGCAACAAAAACTTAATGATTCTAAGGATTTACCTAAGGTTGTAACTTTAAATGACAAAGCACAAGAACATTGGCATGGCCAAACTATGATAATACCTACTCCTTTAGAAGTTAGTAAAATTATGGGACAAGTGCCTAAGGGAAAATTGATAACAATAGATGTCATAAGAAAAAAATTAGCAAATATTCACAATACTGACATTGGCTGTCCCTTAACTTGTGGTATTTTTGCTTGGATTGCAGCGCAAGCGTCAGAAGAGTCAAAATTAGAAGGTAAAAATAATGTTATTCCTTGGTGGAGGACCATCAAGTCAGATGGTAGTTTAAATGATAAGTTCCCTGGCGGGGTTGAAAACCACAGATACTTATTATTAAAAGAAGGTCATAACATTATCCAAAAGGGTAAAAAACTAAAAGTTGATAACTTTGAATATAATCTTGTGAAGATATAGCAAATTTTTTACTGCAAAAAATTTAATTTGTGACTATTGTTAGGCTTACTAATTAATAAATCTACAAGGAGTTAATTATGCCTAGAATAGTTCATTTTGAACAAGCTTATGATGATCCAGAAGGCGCAGTAAAGTTTTATGCTAGTGTTTTTGATTGGAAAGTTGAGTCCTGGGAAGGTGGTGAACAGCCATATTGGTTAGTTACTACTGGACCTGATACTGAATTACCAGGAATTAATGGCGGATTTATGAAAAAAGCACCAGATATGCAAAATGTTACAAATACAATTTCAGTGGACAATATAGATAGTTACGTTGAAAAAATAAAACAAGCTGGAGGAAAGCTTGTAATGCCTAAATCTGTTATTCCAAAAATGGGTTACCAAGCTTATTGCATCGATCCAGGTGGTATAGGTTTTGGGCTTTTCCAAATGGATGAGACAGCTAGTTAGAGTAATACTAGTAAATTAAACTGAATTTGGTAGTAGAATAATGCTTATGAATATACATTCTGTCTATTGTCATCATGAGCCTACTTCACTTACTGGTGCTTTAAAAGATACTGCCATAAGTATATTAATGTCACAGGGACATGAAATCGTTGAGAGTGATTTATATGGTTCTGGATTTTCAGCAAAAGCTGAAAAATACGACATGATTACTCTTTCGGGTGATCATTTTAACTATATGCTTGAACAACGATATGCAGCTCAACATGATATGGCTTTTTCTCCGGATATTGTAGGAGAAATAAAAAAAGTCCAAGATGCAGATATTATATTAATACACACACCTATGTGGTGGCTGAGTGTACCTGCGTTATTAAAAGGATGGTTTGACCGAGTATTAGTTATGGGTGTCTCTTGGGATGGTGGCAAGATATATGAGAATGGCTTATTCAAAGGTAAAAAAGTCATGTTATGCATAGTAGCTGGTGGACCAAAAGAATATTTTAGTCAGGAAGGCAAACATAAGGCTACTATTGACCAAATTCTGCATCCAATAAATCATGGGACATTAGCTTTTTGTGGTATGGATGTTATGGAACCATACGTCGTTTTTAATTCTTTAGGTTTGGACGAAAAAGGCAGAGAAGCAGTTTTAAAAGATTATCAATTTCATATTGAGAATTTAGTTGAGAGCCCAACTTATCTAAGTAGATACGACTAAAGTATAATGACTTTATGATCTACAACAAGATAAAGCCTTGGTTGCCAAATAATATTGGTTACTTGTACTCCTTGTTGTTGCTAAGCGGCTTTGCTATAGCTTTGATTTTATTTAGGGTTATAGAAACAAGAAGTAGCAGATATGAGTTTTTATTATGGAATCTATTTTTGGCATGGTTGCCTCTAATTTTTGCATGGGCACTTTTTAGACGAACTCCAAAAGGTCTTAATTGGTCATGGCTAAATTTTATTCTTTTTGCCTTATGGCTTTTATTTTTACCTAATGCATTTTATTTGGTAAGTGATTATATACATCTTGGAGAAACGGGTGAGATTGGATTAATGTACGATCTTGTATTAATAGGAACTTATGCTTGGTGTGGTTTTGTTTTAGGTTATACTTCACTTTATCTAATTCACAAGAGAACAATCCAACGTTTTGGTCAAAAGGCACACTGGTTACCTATTGCTTGTCTAATGCTAAGTGGCTTTGCAATTTATTTAGGTAGGTATCTTAGATGGAATAGCTGGGATATTATCACTAATCCATTCGGTATACTGTTTGATGTAAGCAATAGCATTATTAATCCTATAAATCACAGTCTAACTTTTAGTGCCACATTGTTGTTCTTTAGCTTTTTGGCTGCAATTTACTTTGTTCTATGGCAAGGCGCAAAAATACTTACTACTACCACCAAAGAGTAAATGAAAGTTATTCTGATACAATAATCTACAGATATGGAAGATGCTCAAAATACAATTCAGAATCTAGCAGATGAGCTTTTTGGTGAAAATATTTCTGTAGAGCTCATTAGGACGGAGATTAGGAATGGTGATTATGCAACAAATATCGCATTGAAGTTAGCTAATGCCACTAAACAAAACCCAAAATCTATTGCTCAAAAAATTATCGACAAGATGGAAAGTTTGAACTTTGAATGGCTAGAAAGTTGCTCGGTTGCTGATCCTGGTTTCATTAACATACGGTTATCCAATATTGGTCTTCAGTCAGAGATTAAAAAAGTTTTAGAACAAGGCGACAATTATGGCCAATCAGATCTATATAAGAATAAAAATATAGTAGCTGAATATTCGGATCCGAATCCATTTAAGGTAATGCATGCAGGGCATCTTTATACTTTTGTTGTAGGAGATGCTATTGCAAATCTATTAGAAGCAGCTGGAGCAACGGTACATTCTGTTAATTTTGGTGGTGATGTAGGTCTTCATGTTGGAAAATCTATGTGGGGAATTTTAGAAAAACTTGGAGGTGAAAATCCTAAAAAATTAAAATTGATTGAAAAGGATAAACGAGCTGATTGGATTTCAGAAGCTTATGTGGTTGGGAGTAGCGCTTACGAAGACGACGAAAAAGCAAAGCCAGAGATAATTGCACTAAATAAAAGGATTTACAGCCTTATTGAAAAAAATGATAAATCTTCTAATTTTGCACAAATTTATTGGACATGCCGACAATGGAGCTATGATTATTTTGATGATTTTTATGCTCGAATTAATAGTCGTTTTACTTTAGAAAAACAAAAAGGCGAACGCGTCTATTACCCTGAAAGCGAGACTACTCCTATAGGACTTCAAACTGTAAAGGAACAATTACAAAAAGGGGTTTATGAGTACAGTGATGGAGCAGTGATTTTTAATGGCGAAAAATATGGTCTTCACACTAGGGTATTTATAAACTCTGAAGGTTTGCCAACTTATGAAACAAAAGACGTTGGATTAATTATTGCTAAATGGCGAGATTATCATTTTGATGAATCAATTATTATTACTGCTAACGATATTGTTGAATATATGAAGGTAGTTTTAAAAAGTATCGAACAATTTGAGCCTCATTTAGCAAAAGCTACAAAACATATAACTCACGGCATGTTGAAGCTAAAAGGTGGGATGAAAATGTCTAGTCGTAAAGGTAACATATTAAAAGCTACTGATATTTTAGATGCAGCAGAGGAAGCTAGCCAAAAAATTAGTAAACAGAAAAACGAGCTAGTTATGATCGGAGCAGTTAAATATGCTCTATTAAAGCAGAGAATTGGTGCCGATATAATTTATGATCCAGAAGAGTCAGTCAGCCTAGCAGGGAATAGCGGGCCCTATTTACAATATGCTCATGCACGAGCATATTCGATTTTAAATAAATCATCAGCAAAAGACTATGAATTAGTTGATGATTATCAATTTGATGAGTGGGAACGAAATGTAGTGCTTAAGATTAGTGAGTATCCTGGCATAACTAAAAAAGCAGCTTTCGAACTTATGCCTCACCATATCTGCGTATATCTTTATGAACTAGCCCAAACTTTTAACAGGTTTTATGAAAAAGATAGAGTTATTGGAAGTGACAAAGAACCATTACGCTTAATACTTGTCAAAACCTATGCTGATGTATTAAGTAATGGTCTAGGAAAACTTGGCATACCAGCTCCAGATCATATGTAAAAATAAAAGGATATGAATTAACAGATTGATAATTCTGCTATCAAATATTCAATTAGCCTCAGAAACCGCGTAAAATATAAATATGAAGCGTAGTGATGATAAGTGGAAAAAGGTTTTAAGTAAAGAGCAATTCGAAGTTCTTAGAAAGAAGGCTACTGAGGCTCCATTTTCGGGTAACTTTTTATACAACGAAGACAATGGTACATATATTTGTGGAGCATGTCATGCACAACTTTTCGATAGCAATGCAAAATTTAATGGTAATTGTGGTTGGCCTAGCTTTAACAATGTTATTAATAATAAAGCAGTCACTCTTAAGGAGGATCGATCGCACGGAATGCAACGAGTTGAGGTGTTATGTAGTTCGTGCGGAAGCCATCTAGGTCATGTTTTTCATGATGCTCCCAATCAACCAACTGGTATGCGTTTTTGTATTAATTCAATAGCGCTAGATTTTATTCCAAAAAATAAAAAATCAAAATAATGTATCTTTGATATAATTTTTAAACAATCATGTCAGATTTAAAACACGATAATAATAGTAAATTACTTTGGGTCGACCTAGAAATGACCGGTCTTGAACCTACAAAAGATTATATTATAGAAATTGCTGCAATTGTTACTGATTTCGATTTCACTGAGTTGGATACTTATAAGTCAGTCATTTATCAACCACAACAAGTTTTGTCACAAATGAATGAATGGTCTCGTGAAATGACTATTGCCAATGGATTAATTGACAGAATAAAAGCTGCACCAAATGAGCAACATGTAGAAATTGAATTTATAGATTTTATAAAACGAAATTTTAATGAACCGGCTATATTAGCTGGTAATAGTGTTTATAATGACTATGCTTTCATAAAACAATGGTGGCCAGGAGCTTCGACTTTATTGCATTACAGACTACTAGATGTAAGTTCATTCAAAATTATTATGCAAGATAAATATAAAATAATTTTTAATAAAAAAGAGTTGCATCGATCTCTCGATGATATCCGTGAATCAATTGCAGAGTTAAAATTTTATCTTAACTATATTAAAAAAGGTTAAGTTATGGATCATAAAACCGTTGAGGATTATATACTTAGTATGCCGAATGCCAAGTTAGATTATCCATTTGGTAAAGAAGTTGCAGTGTATAAAACTAAAAATAAAATGTTTGCGTTAATCGCAGAAGGTTCAGACCCTGTAAGTATAAGTTTAAAATGTGACCCAGCCTTATCAATATTATTAAGAGAAAAATATGAGACTGTTATGTCTGGTTATCATTTAAATAAAAAACATTGGAATACTATTTTGCTTACTGGCCAAATACCATTGGAAGAAATTAAAGGATTAATTCGTCATAGTTATGAATTAACCTCGAACGGTTAGCTAGTACTAGATAGAGTTTCGATTTGGTTATATTGATCGGATAACATCTTTTTAAGGGCTGTAATGTTCGTGGCTGCATATGATGTTTTTAGAGCAGTTTCATAGCTATCGATTTTATCAGTCAATATTGATTGATAAGTTGAGTCATATTGTCCATTGCTGGTTGCATCAGATAAACTACTCTTATATTGGTTGTTTTGTAGGGGTACTATTTTTTTAGCAATATCATTAATGCCAAGTTTCTTCAGATAATTATCATAAGTTACGGACTGGCTAGTTAAAACAAGTCCTATGTTTTCAGATTGATTTATTAGTTGTTGATCTTGCAGGTTTGTTATGCCTAAACCTGTCAGAGTAATAATATCTTGTTGTGACGCCGCAACTTGTAGAAGATCGTTTTCATTTTGGCTAGTTTTGTTAAACAGTAAACCATAAATTAAAAATATAAGTATCAACAATATACCTATACCGATTATAATTTTTAAAACATTTTGTTTGTGGGTACCATCCAAAAATGATAATCTGTGTTTCTTCACTTTATTATTCAGAATAAATTCGTATGGGTTGTTTTGATTGGGGTTCATAGTCTTTACTTCATATAAGCATAACTAATTTTAAGTAATCACTCAACGCTCGTGCTTCTTTTATCAGCATCAGTTACAATTACAATCAGAAATGGATGCTTTAGAGGACATTAAAGGGCGTTTGTCAATTGAAGATGTAGTTGGCGAATATGTTGAGCTAAAAAGAGCTGGGCGTAATTTTAGAGGTTTATCTCCATTTAATTCAGAACGAACTCCTAGTTTTATGGTTAGCCCTGAAAAACAGATTTGGCATGATTTTAGTTCCGGTAAAGGCGGAAATATGTTCAATTTTGTTATGGAAATGGAGGGAGTAGATTTTAAAGATGCGCTGGAGATATTAGCTCGCAAAGCTGGTGTAGATTTAAGCTTGTATCAAAAAGGAGATGGCCACGCTCGTCAGAAAAAAGACAAAGCACTTGAAGCATTGGATTTAGCGGCAAAGTATTATCAGCAGTCACTTTTAAAAAATGAAGAATCTTTAGACTATGTACTAAAAAAACGTAAATTTAATAGACAAACCTTAACAGATTTTCGTCTAGGTTATTCGCCTAATTCTGGCATGGCTCTTTTGGATTTTTTAAAGCGTCGAGGTTTTGACGAAACTTCGATAACTATGGCTGGTTTAACTTCTAAAAGTTACAGAGGAGTGGGGGATATGTTCAGGGGTCGTATAATGGTTCCACTGATGGATCCCCAAGGAAAAGTAATAGGTTTCACAGCACGTATATTGACGGATGATAAAAACGCGCCAAAATATATCAATACACCTCAAACTATGTTGTACGACAAAAGTCGTCATGTTTTTGGTATGCATTTAGCTAAAGATGCGATTAGACGAGCAGGGTTTGGAGTTATAGTGGAAGGTAATTTTGACGTAATAAGTAGTCATCAAGCGGGTTATCAAAACGTTGTAGCCACAGCCGGGACTGCATTAACACCTTATCATTTAAAGGCCCTCCAGCGATTCACAAGCGATATAAGGTTGAGCTTTGATCAAGATAGAGCCGGAATCGCCGCAGCCGAGCGAGCAATATCTGTAGCTCAAGGAGTCGGCGTACAACTTTCTATAATCACAACCATTGGTGGCAAAGACCCAGATGAATTAATCCAAAAGGATCCAGCATTGTGGGAAAAAGCTATGAACCAACCTCAGTATGCAATGGATTGGTTGATTGAGCGATACAAGAAAGTTTATGACATTACTACGGCTCACGGTAAAAGAGCGTTTAGTGATGTATTACTGCAAACTATCGCTAGATTAGAAGATAGTGTAGAACAAGATCATTACTTGTTGGAATTAGCTAAACTAGTTGAAGTTGGTGAGGCCGCCATACGTAGTAAATTAAAAATTGTAAAAGGTGAATCTACCACATCAGTAAAAAGAACACGAATACAAGGTGTTGAACATGTAGGTAGTGACCCATATATGTACCAAGATCAGTTGTTATGTTTGTTAGTTGCTTACCCAATCACACGGAGACTTCTTGAAACCGAAACTACCCATTTAGTATTTAGCACACCAGAAAGACAACGGGTTTATGAGTATGTTGAAGGTAACCCTCACATTTCTTTAAACGAAGAAATACCCGAAGACTTGAAGGATGTCGAAGATTATGTAAAAATATTAGTATTCAAAGCAGAAGAGCTCTATAACAGTTTTGACGCAAATGAGAGGCTGAGGGAGCTCAGAGATTTAATTCACAAATCAACAGGTAAATATCAAAAAGAACAGAAGCAACAGTTAACTGAATCAATACGCAACGCTGAAATTCAGGGCGATGAAAAGCGGGTTGATCAGCTATTGGAAGAATTTAATAATCTTTTAAAGAAGGAATAGGGTGATATTTTGGCAGACGACGAGACTACAACACCAATTGATTTTAGTGTAGTTAAAGAAAAATTATTAGAAAAAGGTAAAAAAGAAGGGCACCTAGAACAGAGAGAGATATTTAAAGAGATTGCCGATACTCCTGAGAATCTTGATGTACTCGATGGTCTTTATAGCGAGATGGCTGATGCTAATATTGAATTAGTAGTATCCGAGGAACCAGTTGCGGATGATTTCAGCGATGAATGGGTAGCAGAGGATGAAGAAGAGATATTTATATCACCAAATGCTTACTTAGATGATGTATCAGATGACTCAGTGCGTCTTTATTTAAGAGAAATTGGCAAGATACCATTACTTACTGCTGACGAGGAATTAGAATTAGCTCATAAGGTTGTATCGGGAGACAAAAGAGCTAAAGATAAAATGGCAGAAGCTAATATGCGTTTGGTAGTTTCTATAGCTAAACGATATGTTGGAAGAGGATTAGACCTACTTGATCTGATTCAAGAAGGCAATACGGGACTACTTAGAGCTGTTGAAAAATTTGATCCAGACAAGGGTTTTAAATTTAGTACATATGCTACATGGTGGATTAGACAAGCAATAACACGAGCAATAGCAGATCAAGCTCGCACAATTAGAATCCCCGTACATATGGTAGAAACTATAAATAAATTATTGCGTACTCAGAGACGTTTAACACAAGAACTAAATCGCGAACCATCTAATGAAGAAATTGCCAAAGAGATGGATATAGAGGTAGATAAAGTAGAACACATAATGAAAATCAAGCAGGATATTCATAGCCTTGATCAAAGCGTTAGAGACGATGAAGAGGATTCGGTACTTGGAGATTTTGTAGAAGATGAAGATACCATAAGTCCTGAAGAATCTGCAGCAAATCAGTTATTAAAAGAACAAGTAAAAGATCTTCTGGGATCACTTAGTGAGCGTGAACAAAAAATTATTAGACTGCGATTTGGTTTGGAAGATGGAAAGAGTCATACCCTTGAAGAAGTAGGTCAAGAGTTTAGTGTTACCCGCGAACGAATCCGTCAAATTGAAGCAAAAGCTCTTGCAAAACTACGAAAGCATAAAGACTCTAAACGATTATTAGACTATATCAAATAATTTAAAGTCGGCTACAATTAAAATATGAAAAAAATGTGGCTAATAGGAATTGGTGGTACCAATGCTAGTGGTAAAGACACACTGGCTAGTTACTTAGTGGAAAAACATGGTTATCTATTTGTCTCAACTGGTGAAATGATTAGGGAAGAAGCTATTAAGCGTTACGGAAACGTTTTACGACCCACACTTGTCAAAGTAGGAAATGAACTTAGAGCCGAGGGTGGAGCGGGAATCTTAATTGATTTATGTATTGAAAAACATAAAAGCTCAGGCAATAAAGTTGGTCTAGTCGCGGCAAGTATTAGAGCTAAGGGTGAGATTGATGAGATTAGAAAGCAAGGTGGAAAACTAATATATGTTGATGCAGATATTATCACTCGATATGAACGAATAAAATCGCGTCAACGAGAGGATGATTTCATATCTTTTGAGCAATTTGAAACTGAGCAACAAGCAGAATGGAAATCGGATAACCCTGCCGAACAGGGGATAGAAACAGTAAAAAATATGGCTGACTATGTATTTGAAAATAACGATGACGAAACAGAATTTTTTAAGCAAGTAGAAAATTCAATTTTTAATTAAAACTTATTTACTATAGCAAGCTCTGTGGTTTATGAAACCCCTACAGGGTATAATAAATTTATACAAGCAGGGAGAAAAAGTAATAGCCGCAAACGAACCGAGTAAGCGATTGGTGATAATTGATGGTAAAAGTGTTTTTTACCGTGGTTATTACGCTATGCCAAATCTCTCAACTAAAGATGGTACTCCCACCGGTGGGGTTTATGGTTTTACAAGTCTAAGTCTTGAAGTAATTAAGAAATTGAAACCAGATTATGTGGCGGTTGCTTGGGACAAACCCAAAACAAATATTCGCAAAAGATTGAAAATTTATCCGGAGTATAAAGCCGGACGAAAACCAGCTCCACCTGATTTCTATACTCAAATTCCGATCTTACATGAGCTACTTAAATCGTTTGGTTGGCCATTGTACGAATTAGATGATTATGAAGCTGATGATATAATGGCGGCTTTAGCGGAGCAGGCGCGTACCAAGGATATAGAGACGATTCTTATTACTAGTGATTTGGATGCGCTTCAGTGTATAAATGGACATGTCAAAGTATATGTGCTTAAAAAAGGTTTTAGTAATATTGAGGAATTTCATATTGATAGTTTCAAAGCGAAATATGGATTAATGCCGAATCAATTTCTAGATTTAAAATCTCTAAAGGGTGATGCTTCTGATAACATACCAGGTGTACCAGGAATTGGTGAAAAAACAGCAATTGAATTATTAAAAAAATATCAGACTTTAGATGGTATATACGAAAATATTGAATTAGTCAGTGGATCGATACATGACAAGCTTGTTAAAGGAAAAGAATCAGCTTATATGAGTAAAGAGTTGGCTACGCTCTATACAGACATTCCTATTAAGTTAGATTTAAAAGCGATGGATGTTAAAAAGTTTGATGCTCTAAAGCTTAAAAACAATCTTGAGAAACTAGAATTTAGAAGCTTATTACGCCAAATACCCGAAATTTCAGATGTTGCATTAGATATCGCTAACGATGCATCACCCGGTGGCAAATTAAAGATTCCTAAAATTGTAAACTTAGATAAATTCAAGCCGGATTCCAAAGAAGTTATATATATCCAAAGTTTTGCTCATGGATCGAATGGTAATGATCCATTCAAATTTGTTATTGGTACAAGCTTAGAAGCTACAGTTGTAAGCCTGTCAGATGGCACTGTAAATATTAAAGATCTTAAGAATTTACTAGAGTCAGCATCTTTGGCGGGATATGATGTTAAACATCAATTAAAATGTCTAATGAATTTAGGTATTCAAGCAAATAAAATTGCTCATGACGTTCAGGTTGCGGCATTCTTATTGGATAGTTTACACCCCAAAAAGAGTCTTCAGGAATTAGCTTTGGCTGAACTTGATTATAAATTAACAGATGTAAAAAACATCCCACCTGATGATATAGATCAACATGCGGCCGAAATTATTGGAGCTATACACTGTCTAGCAGAAAAGCAAATTAAAGCTTTTGAGACAATGCCAAAATTAATTAGTCTAACAAATAAGATAGAATGGCCGATTATTCCGGTTTTGGCTAAAATGGAATTTTTAGGAATCGGACTAGATATACCTTATTTAGAACGTATGAGTCGGCAACTAGAAGATCAAATTAGCGATATTGAACAAACTATTTATGGTTATGCTAATCAAGATTTTAATATATCTAGCCCGCAACAACTTTCGAAAGTGTTATTCGAGAATATTGGATTACCGACATTAAATATTAAAAAAGGTAAAACAGGGCTTTCAACTGCAGTTGGTGAATTGGATAAACTCAGAGGATTGCATCCAATTATAGATTGTATAAGTAAATATCGAGAATACACTAAATTGAAGAGCACTTATGTTGATGCATTACCTAAGCTAGTTGATAATAATGATCGCCTGCATACATCATTTAATTTAACTATTGCCCAAACTGGACGATTAAGCTCTAGCGACCCAAATCTGCAGAATATACCTGTTAGAAGTGAGCTTGGGAAAACCATTCGTAAAGCATTTGTTGCTGGGCGTGGTAATGTTTTTGTTTCTGCTGATTACAGTCAATTTGAACTCCGCTTAGCTGCGGTAATGGCCAATGACACGGATATGATTGAAGTTTTTAATAGTGGTGCAGATATTCATACTAGGACGGCGAGCGAAATCTACGGTATAGCATTGGAAGATGTGACAAGTGAACAACGTCGCAATGCAAAGACTATTAATTTTGGGGTACTTTATGGGATGAGCCCCCATGGATTAGCAAGTGCTACGGGCATGACTTTTAGCGACGCTCAAGACTTTATTGATAGGTATTTTGCATCAAGAAAGCCACTGGTAGATTATATTGAAAAACTGAAGAAGCAAGCGCTTGAGCTGGGCTATGTCGAGACAATATTTGGTCGACGTCGACCCACTCCAGATGTAAAATCGAGCAACTTTATTATCCGAGAGGCTGCTTTTAGACAAGCTGTAAATATGCCTATGCAAGGAACTGAAGCAGATCTCATGAAAATGGCTATGATTGCACTAGAGGACGCCTTACCTATCAATTGTAACCAACTGCTTCAGATTCATGATTCGATACTAATTGAATGCCCTGAATCCAAAAGTAATCAAGTTGCTGGACTGTTAAAAGATATTATGGAAAATATATATCCAGAACTCGGTATTAAATTAGCCGTCGATGTTCATTCAGGCCAAAATTGGGGAGAACTATGAAAGTAAAAATTAAAAAGATGAGAAATAATGCTATTTTACCTAAATACCAGACAGAAAATAGTGCTGGAATGGATTTATATGCTGCAATTGAATCGCCAATAATTTTAAAGCCCAGAGCTAGATATTTAGTTCCAACCGGGATATCAATAGCATTACCAGTGGGTTATGAAGCACAAATTAGAGGTCGAAGCGGACTAGCTGCTAAATCTGGGATAAGTATCGCGAATGGAGTCGGTACTATAGATGCTGACTTTAGGGGTGAAATTCACGCGATTATAATTAATCATGGTCTTGATGAATTCATCATTAATCCAGGTGATAGAATTGCACAAATGATCATAGCAAAATTTGACCAAGTATTATGGGACGAAGTGGAAGAGTTAGAAGCTACTAAACGGGGAGCATCTGGGTTTGGATCAACTGGAAAGTAGTATGATCAAAGCTGTAATTTTTGATTATTTTGGAGTACTGGTTACCGAAGGATTAACTGCTTACAGGGAAAATTATATTGGTAATGATTTAGTAAAGGCTGCTAAATTAACTAGCTTGGTAAATGACTTTAACCGAGGGAAAAATAATACTAGCTATGAAGAATTTTTAGCAAGTCTTGGTGCTTTAGCAGGAATCCAAACAAGTATAGTTTCTAAATACCTAGATTCTGATCAACCCAATAAAATTTTAATCGAATTCATTAGAAATAATCTAAAGTCTAAGTATAAAATTGGGATACTTTCAAATTCCGGAGAAGATTGGATTAATGAGACATTAAGTCCTCCCGATGTCGCCTTATTTGACGAAATAGTACTATCTTTTAAATATAATATGATCAAGCCTGAGCCAGATTTTTATAAATTGATTGCTAAAAAATTAAATACTGAGCTTAATGAATGTCTTTTCGTAGATGATATTCAAAGATATTGTGATGGTGCGACTTCTGTAGGAATGGAATCAATTCATTTTATTGGCACTAAAGATCTAATTACAGAGTTAGCTACTAAACTAGCCAATTCTAATAACTAATCTTTGGGTCAACTGACAATGTCGGTGAATCTCAGGCAAACGCATCCGCAACTCTGTCGCTAATATACCATTAGGAACTATCAGCCAGATAGAATCTTTTTTTAAAGAGATTTTAGGTGTAAATTCGAATAAATTTTGACAATATTCACGAAGTGCAGTTACTTCTGTCGGCTCGTCTAAATTCTTTGACGCTAAAATATCTTTTAGGCTATCCATCAAACACTATTATAATGTATCTTACATGCCAGAGTTACCTGAGGTTGAAACAGTAAGGATCGGTTTAAAGCGATTACTAGTTGGTCGGGATATTGCTAAAGTTGAACATAATTGGAATAAAAGTTTTCCAAATCCGAAAATTGAAGTTGATAAGTATATGATTAATTCAAAAATTATCGATGTCCGACGTCGAGCAAAAATACTAATGATCGATTTGACTGAAAATTACAGCTTGGTAATTCACCTTAAAATGACGGGTCAACTTGTTTTTCGTGGTAATGAAGACTTTGGAGCAGGCCACCCAACCGACAGTCTGGTTGGAAAGCTACCAGATAAATCTACAAGGGTTGTCATAACTTTTTATGATGGTAGTAAACTCTATTTTAATGATCAGCGAAAATTTGGATGGATGCGGCTTATGCCGACTACTGAGATAAAAAATATAGATTTTATGAAAAAAGTCGGACCGGAACCATTAGATGATAATTTTACGAATACTGAATTTATATCTAGATTGTATAAACGAAAGAAGTCTAATATAAAAGCAGTTTTACTAGATCAAACAATTATTGCAGGAATTGGAAATATTTATGCGGATGAATCCCTTTTTGCAGCAGGTATCCATCCAGCCAGCATAGTAAACGCTATACCGGCTGATCGTTTAAAAAAACTATACATTTCCATAAAACAAATCTTATTATTAGCTATTGAAAAAGGTGGTTCTACTGATAGAAATTATGTTAATGCAGAGGGTAAGCGGGGTAGCTATATAGATATAGCTAAGGTATTTAGAAAAGAAAAGCAGCCATGTCCTAAATGTAATTTAGCTATTACAAAAATTAGAGTAGCTGGAAGAGGTACACATGTTTGTTTAAGTTGCCAGAAATTATATTTAGAGGCAAATAAATGATAATTGCATTTATTGGTGAAAATGGGTTTGCAAGAGAGCAATCAGCAAAAGAGTTTATAGCGGGCTTTGTAAGCATAAATGGATCAACTGCAGTTGATAAATTCATCGGTGAATCAGCTGATATTAGCCAAATCATAGATGCTATTTCTACAAGCCCATTTTTATCCCCTAGACGACTGGTTGAAATTAGGGATTTAAGTAAAAACAAACTTTTGGCAGAACATTTTGAAGAAATTATTAAAAATGTCGCTGACACAACTGAATTGGTATTAATTGAAGATCATATTGATGGGCGAAGCAAATTCCTAACAGAGTTAAAGAAATTTTCTGAAGTTAGGGAATTTGCGAATCTAGAGGGTGAAGCACTAACTACTTGGGTAGTTGATCAAGTGCAATTAATGGGTGGAAATATAAGTCATGAAACATCTGAAGTTTTAATAGATCGAGTGGGAACTAACCATCAATTACTTGCAAATGAGCTTAAAAAATTAGTTCTTTATCAACCAAAGATTACTAATATGACTGTTCAATTGCTCACAGTCTATAGTCCGCAAAGCAGTATTTTCGCAATGCTTGATGCCGCATTCACTGGAGATGTATCCAAAGCTTTAAAGCTCTATACTGAGCAACGAGCTCAGGGAATGGAACCTCAAGCTATTTTAGGCATGATAACCTGGCAACTACATAGTCTTGCAATTGTTAAATCTGCCGGAACGTTACCTGTGCCAGAAATTGCTAGTAAATCTAAAATAAGTCCTTTTGTTATTAGAAAGAATCTTTCAAATGCTAAGTATATTAGTGAACAAAAATTAGTGAGTTTAATTAAGCAGGCAATAACTATCGATCAAAAAATGAAATCTATTCGAATTAACCCTGATGATGCTGTGCAATCACTAATTATAGCTTTTGCTTAAACCTATTTTTTAACAGATTTTTTGATAGTTGCTTTTTTAGTAGCAACTTTTTTGACAGTCTTTTTGACAGGTGTAGTTTTAATCTTTGCATCTTTTACTGATGTGGGCTTTTTGGCAGTTTTTGAGTTGTTTGCAATAACTGCATCACTTAACTGACTCTTTTTACGTGCAGCCTTATTTTTATGTATAACATTCTTTTTGACGGCGATGTCTATTGCACGATTAGCTTTTGCCTGTGCTTGATTGATTTTATCAGTTTTATTACCTTCGAGGGTGGTATAAAAAGATTTGACTGCTTCTCGTAGAGTGCGTTTAGTTTTAGCATTTCTTACAGTAGCTTTCGCTGATACACGTACGCGTTTTTTAGCTGATTTGATGATGGGCATTGAAACGAATTCCTCTTAACTTAATTTCTTATAAATCGTCAGAGGCAAAGTATACCTTAAAATAGTTAATTTTGCAAAAATAATGATCTATTTTACTCGAGAACTTTTAGATTTTTGTAAATAGGCCGCTTTATAAAAAGCTTCTTCGTAACCATTCGCGCTCTGCTTTGGTGAGAATAAAAATTCAGCTCTTTTACGAGCTACTTGTGCTGGAATCGAGTCGATTATCTTCATTTTACTGACAATTCGGTTAATATACTTTGTTTGATTAGGGGTAACCTCGGTTGCGTCTTCTCTAAGTTTTAAGTCTTTGACAGGAATTAAAACGCCAGCAGAATCGATAAGTTCTGATAAAGAGCCTAGTGCTGGACCGACTACCGGAGTTCCGGAAGACATTGATTCAGCAGCAACTATCCCAAATGGCTCAGGCCATATATTTGTCATCATAGTTGCTTTGGCACCTCTAAATAACTTTGCTTTTCTTTGTGCAGATACTAATCCCAACACTTCATCCTGGGGCCATAGATTTGGCTTAATAAATTCATTGAAATAAGCTATTTCGTGAGGTTCTACCTTTTTGCCAATAAATTTAATTGGAATATTTAATTGATGTGCGACCGACAAGGCAATATGAGGACCTTTTTCCATACAATATCGTCCCGCCCAAAACAAATAGCTATTAGTGCGTTTATTATAATTTGCTTTATAAAACTTGGTATCAATTGGGTTATAGACTGTTCCAAGATGTTGGCCATTATGGATATATCTTAAATAACGCTTAGCCTGATCTTTACTTATACTCACAAAATAATGACCCTCTTTAGACAAATCTTGGACTAATTTTGGAAGGTGACCTTGAGCGGGACCATGTAAAGTATGCACTACCGGTATATCACCAGTATCGAATAATTGCTTGGATTTTAAAATAAATTCTACGTTATAAGTGTATTTTGATTTATTTTCCTTCATGTCCTGGCTATGAATAGATAAAGTGTGATCCCATATAACGTCTGGAAACTTAGACATGGCTAATTTATAAGCTTTAATATTTGCTGCCTGCTCTTTATTAAATGAAGTACCTTGACCTAGACCTTTGGGGGTAGTTGCTATTAATTGAGCTTTGGTTCGAGAATTACCAGGTGCGAATAGATAAACTTCGTGACCTGAACTTACAAGTTCGTTAGCTACTATTGATATAACCGTTTCAATACCACCATATTTTTGAGCATTACCTAAAACAGGAATTACCGCTGGGGCAATAATGCATATTCTCATAGCAAGCTCCAGTATGTGCTTAATAAATGCCTATTTAAAGGTTTAAAACGACTTCTCGTAATATTTTTAGGATACTTAATTATTATTAGAAGAGGCAGTAATAATTTTATCTTGAATAAGCATAGTTATTATGGTATTGTGCAGATACAAATCATATAATAAAAATAGTAAAAAATTATGGATACTAACCCCAAGAACCAAGTCGTAGAAAGATTGCGTGAAGCTCAGAATGTGCTAGTTACTGTAAGTACAGACCCTTCAGTAGATCAATTAGCTGCAGCTGTGGGATTCACATTACTGATGAATAAGTTAGGTAAACATGCTACCGCAGTATTTAGCGGTAAGATTCCCTCTACTATTGAATTTTTAAAACCAGGTGACACTCTAGAACAAAATACTAACTCCCTAAGAGACTTTATTATTGCTCTAGATAAATCAA
>Ga0302320_10001185_pt1 | contig 62526 bp, 48 predicted proteins | sample Bog_T0_3_FD_202130 | JGI IMG/M metagenome (GOLD analysis project Ga0302320, IMG submission 202130) | Peat permafrost microbial communities from Stordalen Mire near Abisko, Sweden - Bog_T0_3 | ecosystem: Environmental > Terrestrial > Soil > Wetlands > Peat | place: Sweden: Abisko, Stordalen Mire...
CAAAAAAGTCGCGCGCCTTGGGGTCGGCCACCTTCCACAGGCGAATATTCCACTGCGAAAGGACGTGAAAGGCCGCCAGAATGGCAGCTTCCATCGCATGCTCAAACTCCAGCGTGAAGATCAACACCAAGTGGTCAGCCTTCTCCAACTCGGCAAAGCGGACCGCTCGTCCTACGGCTTGGGGATCGAATCGCACATCGCCGTCGGTGAACAGCAGCCACGGACTCGAAGCCCGCTCCGCGCCCAACGCCAGGGCATGGGTCTTGCCCAGCCAGCCGGCGGGAAGTTCGCAGTTGTGAATGATTTCGAGCCAGTGCGGTGTGCCTGCGTTTTCGGCTTCAGCCGCCACAATCTCCATCAACTCCCCGGTTCGGTCCGTCGATCGATCGTCGATCGCTACAATGTGCAGACGAACGCCGCTCGAGGCCAATAAAGATCGGAGCGTAGTCTCAATCGATTCCTCTTCATTGCAGGCAGGAACCACCACGGTCACCTGCGGCGCTTCCCCCATGGCTGAAGCGTGGAGCGCCTCTGGCAGGCGTGTCAGGTCGGGCAGTGCCGGCACACCGCACCATGCCGCCACGGCCTGCCGCAGCCAGCCTAGCGCAAGCACAGCGGTCAGCACGGTGAGAATCTCTACGAGCAAGGGCGAGCTCAATTCAAGGGCAAACGAGGTGGAATTGGCAAAAGCCGCGAAGCTCTATTCTACGATTTCGCCAGCTTGAGTTGAGCCCCGCGCGTGGCTTCCGCCACGTGCCACCATGGGGAGCGGATCTCCTGGCCGCGCACCACCTCGGTGGGCAAACCCGGTTCCGGCGACCATAACCGCAACCCGGCAATCGCATCAAGGGTCTCAATCGGCTGCAGCCACGGGTGCAACGCGAGGTCGAAGAGCCCCCAGTGGATGGGCATCAGCAGGCCCTGCCCTCCGAGCGCCTCAAAGGTCCGCGCCGCGCCTTCCGGCCCCATGTGGATATCAGCCCAAAGCAAGTCGAAGGCCCCAATCTCCAGCATCGTCAGGTCGAACGAACCAAACTGCTCCCCCACCTCGCGGAATCCCTCCCACTCGCCGGAATCGGCGCCGTAAAAGACCCGGTGCCTCGGTCCAGCCAAGGCAAAGCAGGCCCACAGAGTCTCAAAGCGGTTGAACAGGCTCCGTCCGGAGAAGTGGCGAGTGGGCAAGGCTGTCACCCGCACGTCCCGAATCTGTGCCTCCTCGGTCCAGTCGAGTTCCGTAATCCGCGCGCGGCTTACCCCGAGTTGATGCAGAATCGCGCCGACGCCGAGCGGTGTAATCCAACGCGCCGATTGCAGGTGTTGCAGCCGCGCCAGCGTCTTGATGGTATCCGCGCCCAGGTGGTCGTAGTGGTCGTGCGAAATCACAATCGCGTCCAGAACCGGCAAATTCTCAAGCGCGAGGGTCGGCGCAAAAAAGCGCTTCGGCCCAGCCCAGCGGGTGGGTGCGGCGCGGTCATCCCACACCGGATCGATCAGGATCCGCACGCCATCGATCTCCACCAGCGAAGCGGAGTGCCCGAACCAGGTCACGCGCAACCCCGAGGCTGGCGAAGAATCATAAATGCGTGCATCGGTGCGAAACGGACCAAGCGGTTGTCGCGGGGAGCGGGAAGCAGTGTCCAGCAGAAAGCTCGGCCCGACCTTGAACATGATGGAAATCCCACCAACCGTGGTGGGAACAGGGTTCTGGTAGTGTTTTCCGAGGCGTTTGGCGCGTTCGAGGGACATATCCATCCGATGCGCACCGCGGCTGGAGCGATGCGGGAATCCAGCTTCCCTCAATTCAAGTGGATAGCGTGGATGCGTAGCGAATCATACTTACGCGACGGCAGCGCAAAGGCTGTGGTCGCCAGAAGCTGGAGGATATTGCCATCGAGGGCTTCATCCAGGCCGGCGTGCGTGCAGATGGCCCGTTGGGCCGCTAGCCATTCGTTGGAAAACTGCCGTGTATACCCGGTGTACATCACCTTGGTCACCAGCAGCCCAACCAAACGCATGGCCTTGCGCAGAGAGCCTTCGGTAAAGAACTGCAGATGCCGCGGAATGTCGGCGAAAAACCAACCCGGCCCGTACATCTGAAAACCTTCCGCCGCGTTATTGGGAACCTCGATCACCGCCGTTCCCTGGGGCGACAGGAGCCGCTTCACATTGCGCAGCGCCGCCACAGGATCCGTGCAGAGCTCCAGCACGTGCGAAAGCAGGACCACGTCGAAGTCTTTTCCCGTCAACTCCTCGGGCAGTTCCTCGGCGGTCCCTGCGTAGACCGGGCCGATCGCGGCCGCCAGCGCCCCAGCCGCCGGATCGGGTTCGATGCCCAGAACGTCATACCCTGCCTTCTTGAATTTGATCATCGCCTGGCCGCTGCCGCAGCCCAAGTCGCAAAGCGTGGGAACCGGCTGCGGCGGCTCAATCTCCGCCGTCGATAGGGCTACACCCCGGTCAGCCCACCGCGCCACATGAACCCGTAAACGGTCCAGCATGCGCATTGAAGCTGAACTCGCGCGGACTAATCCGAGGGCATCGTCCGCCTTGTAAAACTCAGCGACATCTGCCCCTCTGAAGCTTCCATCCACTCGGCCAAAGCCGCACGGCTCGCACCAGTCAACCCGATACTCAGTTAAGGACGACGGCCTTAGGTGATCGCGCGCGACAAAACGCGGGACCATCTCCGTTCCGCACAGGAAGCAAGTCGCCATTCCGGCATTCCTTTACACTGCTGGGAAGTCCCATCCTATCCCCTCTCCCGGTTGAAAGGAATACCACTTAAGGCTCGCGTAGCTCCGGCCACCTTCGTTCATGGCACTGAACCGAGGGGAATTCTACCCAAGTTGCCGCTGCTCTTCATGCGATGGAACTTCGCTCACTCTAGCCCATGAGAAAACGAGCTGATGGCCCCCTGGTATTCAGAAGAAAGGAATGTAATGTTCCGTGCCCCCAACGTTCACAAGAATGCACCCTGCCGCCCCGGGAAGATTCCCGCAAGACGCCGCTCCTTTAGTCGTCCCACCATAACGTATTTGTCCGCCCGACGCCTTTGTAGCGGCCCCGTTCGCTGCGAAATTCGTGCCGGATACAAGCCCCGAGGATTCCATCACCGTCGTGACAACGTGATTAAATGCTAACCCAGCACTCGTCGCCTGCCAACCCGCATTTGTGATCGGCTGGCCCTCTTGTGTCCACAAAAACCCATCGCTTGGAGGATTCTGATAGAGAGCTACCTGCCACAGAACTGTACTGGGGTCTGCGACGGTTCGGATGTTCGTTCCCGAGCGATGGAATGAGATTCCATAAGTCGGAGCTCCATCATCAATCACGTTCTCGAATTTGAGAGAGATCGTGTTGATCGCGTAAAGGCTCGCCGTCTTAAATCCGGATTTTTGTCTCGGCGTAATCATGTAATTGTTGGCAAATTTGAGGTTATACGCAGTGTCAAGAAGAAGCGTTGCGGGCCGAGCCGGCTCAAGATGCAATGAAGGCGTTGTCTTCATCTTTCTCCCAAACGGAAAAGGCGGAGCGCATCGGCGCTCCGCCTTTCCGCTTTGGGTTGCCGCTCAATACAGCCTGAAATTGACCTCGACCGTGATCATCACCGGCACCGGAACATGCCCGTCCTTCATGGCTGGCTTGAACTTGTACTTGCGCACGGCTTCCAGCGCCTTTTCGTCCAGGCCCATGCCGAGAGCGCGCACCACCCGAGGATTCTGCGGATTGCCCTGGGCGTCGACGATCAGGGAGATCAGGCAAACACCCTGGTACTTGGCGCGCCGCGCCTCGTCGGAGAACTCGGCTTCCACTGAGTTCAATGGAACCGGAGCGGAAACGCCGCCCCCGACGTGATACAGGCCGCCGCCTGCGCCGCCGCCCGTGCCCGGTCCGTAGCCATTGCCATTGCCCGAGCCGATACCACCGCCCGAGCCGCTGCCGATGCCACTGCCGGAGCCCTGACCGCCTGAAAGCACGGTCACATTCGGAGACTTGGAAACCCCCAGCGTGGGAAGCGTTGGGTTATCCGGCAAGGTAATGTTGGCCTGCACGTTGATCGCCGGATCCATGGCCAGCTTGGGCTTGATCACCGTCTCCACTTGCGGCGGAGCCATCGGCTGCTTTTCAATCTTGGGAAGTTTGCCCTTGATGGGGTCGACAATGCTGTGTTCGCCGCCACCGCCGCCGCCACCATTCGAGTCGCCTGCCTTGGGCGCCTTGGGCTGCCAAGCACCCACGTCAATCGCCGTAGCCGTTTCCTTGGGCTTGTTCACCTCTTCAATGATCTTCTTGCCGACAAAAAAGAGAAGAACCAGAAGGAGCAGGATGTTGACGCTGGTGGAGATCCCAATGGCCCAGGGATTGGGCTTGACCGCCATGCGGTCGGGCACCGGGATGGGCGTCGAGGTCAGTTGCAGGGGGGGAAGCTTGACCGGAAAGAAGATGTCCCGGATGCTCTCGTAGAGACCCTCCCAGATCGGCTTCTCCTCAAAGGCTTTGCCCAGGAAACCATCGAATTCGTGCCCGGTCAGGGCTGCCGCGCGTGAGTCCGTCTCTGCCATAGGCGTTTCTTTTTCCATGGTCTGTGCTGCGTGAATCTCTCAGAACCGCCGTTGCAATTCCATCTTGCAGGCGCGGTCCATCATCCCATTATGCTCGACAGAAGCCAACCTTGTCTTGGCTTCGCTGATTCCCGTTGTGACGCCGCGCTCCAAACTCCCATAGTTTTTGCGTCTTACGGGTTCCATAAACAATAGACGAGATGCACTCCCGTTTGTTACCGGATTTTTCTTCGCCCGTCCATTTACACTGATCTTTGGACCATTTTGGACTGAACCAGGAGTATCGATGCCCTCTGCGCCCGAGTTGAAGGCGACCCTAGCCCTACCCCAGACCGGCTTTCCCATGAAGGCCAATCTGCCGCAAAATGAACCACTTCGCCTCGCCAAGTGGGCATCCCTTCGCCTCTATGATGAGCTGCGCAAGGCTGGCGTTGGCCGCCCCAGCTACATTCTTCACGATGGCCCCCCTTACGCCAACGGTCCCCTCCACTTAGGCCACGCCCTCAACAAGGGCTTGAAAGACTTTGTGGTCAAGTCCAAGACCATGGCCGGCTTCAATTCTCCCTATGTTCCCGGCTTCGACTGCCACGGCCTGCCCATCGAAATCAAGGTCGACGAGCAGTTGGGCCGCAAGAAGCTCGAACTGCCCGCTGCCGCCGTCCTGGACGCCTGCCGTGCTTACGCGCAGAAGTACGTCGACCTGCAGACCTCCCAATTCGAGCGCCTCGGCTGTTTTGGCCGTTGGGGCAAGCCCTACAAGACCATGTCGCGCGACTACGAAGCGCGCACCCTGGAAGCCTTCTACGGCTTCCTCGAGAAGGGCTTCGTCTATCGAGGATTGAAGCCGGTCTACTGGTGCGTCCACGACCGTACGGCCCTGGCCGAGGCCGAAGTCGAGTACGAGATGCACACCAGCCCCTCGGTGTACGTCCGCTACAAGCTGACATCGGATCCCGCCGCCATCGATCCCGCCTTGGCCGGCAAGCCGGTTTCAACCATCATTTGGACCACGACCCCCTGGACCCTGCCCGCGTCCCTCGCTGTCGCCTTCCACCCCGACTTTGAGTACGTGGCGATCCAACCAACTCATCCATCCGGAGAGAATGCGGGCGCCCCCGGTCTCGACTCTGAGACCGGGGGGTCGCCAGCCCAGCCGGGTGCCCCATCCATTCCGCGTTCCTCAGCGGAATGGATGGGAGACCACGAACCTCCCGTCTACATCGTCGCCGCCGAGCTGGCCGCCTCCGTCGTCGCAGCCTGCAAGCTCGGTCCCGTCACCGAACTCGCCCGCTTCAAGGGAGCGGTTCTTGACCGCGTCACCTTCCAGCATCCCTTTCTCGACCGCCAGATCCTCGGCGTCCTGGCCACCTACGTCACCGCCGACACCGGCACCGGCGCCGTGCACACCGCGCCCTCGCATGGAGCCGACGACTTCTACACCGGCCAACGCTACGGTCTGGACCCGACCTGCCGCGTCGACGCGGGGGGCTTGATCCACGTGGATGAGAGTGCCTGGCATCACGCCGCGCCGCCCGCCTTCGACGGCAAGAAGATCTGGGCGGCCAACCCCATCATCGTCGCCATGCTGGAGGAGTCCGGCGCGTTGCTTGCCACCGCGGACCTGCACCACTCCTACCCGCACTGCTGGCGCTGCCACAAGCCCGTCATCTTCCGCGCCACCGAGCAGTGGTTCATCAATCTTGAAACGGAGGTGGAACGCGCTGACGGGACCAAGACGACTTTCCGTCAGCTCACCATCGAAGAGATCGACAAGGTCAAGTGGGATCCGGCCTGGGGCAAAGAGCGCATCACCAACATGATCGCCACCCGGCCCGACTGGTGTATCAGCCGCCAGCGCATCTGGGGTGTGCCCATCGCCGTATTCCTCTGCGAAGGCTGCAACCAGCCTGTTCTGGACGCCGCTCTGAATCGCCGCATCGTCGAGTTGTTCGACCGGGAAGGCGCCGAAGCCTGGCATACCTCCGCAACCGACGGCCTGCTTCCTGCCCATACGGCTTGCTCGCAGTGTGGAGAACTCCGCCCGGCCGGCCAGGGCTTTAGAAAAGAGTTCGACATCCTCGACGTCTGGTTCGACTCCGGCACGAGCTGGTTTGCCGTGGCCGAGAGCGATCCCGATCTGAAGGACGCCTACACCGACTTCCAGAATGGCAAGGACGTGCCGGTGTTGTATCTCGAAGGCGGCGATCAGCATCGCGGCTGGTTCCACTCTTCCCTGCTTACCTCGGTAGCCCTGCGCGGCCGCGCACCGTACTCCAATGTCTCAACCGCCGGCTGGACGCTCGATGAGCAAGGGCGCGCCATGTCCAAGTCGCTCGGCAACGGCGTCGATCCAGTCGACATCGCCAATCGCCTGGGCGGCGAAATCGTGCGCCTATGGGTTGCCTCCATCGACTTCCGCGAAGACATGGCGGCCAGCGAAAACCTGATGCAGCGCTGCGCCGACATCTACCGCAAGCTGCGCAACACCTTCCGCTTCCTGCTCGGCAACCTGCACGGCTTCGATCCGGCGCACGACATGATCAAAGAAGCGGAGCTTCTGCCTTTAGACCGCTACATGCTGGCCCGCACGCGCGAACTCACGGAAAAGATCCGCGACTGGTATGCAGCTTTTGAATTCCATCGCGTCTATCACGCGGTGAACGAATTCGCGATCGTGGACCTGAGCTCGTTCTATCTCGACGTGCTGAAGGACCGCATGTACACCTTCGCGCCCACCAGCCAGGAGCGACGCTCTGCGCAAACGGTTCTGTGGACCATCACCGAAACATTGGTACGCCTGGTAGCCCCCATCCTCAGCTTCACCGCCGATGAGGTGTGGGAGTATCTGCCAAAGGTGGATGGCCGCGAAATCAGCGTCCACCTCGCGCAATTCCCCAGCCCCGAAGAAGTCTTCAGCGAAGACCCCGCGGCCCTGCTTGAAGAGTGGAAGCAGATCTTCGTTGTGCGCGAACAAGCGTTGCGCGCCTTGGAGGAAGCACGCCAGGCCAAGACCATCGGTAAGGGCCTTGAGGCTGAACTCGAGATCACCGCATCAAGTGAACATCTTGCGCTTCTTCAGCGGCATGCCACGGGACTCAAGGAGATCGTCAACGTATCGGGAGTAAAGGTGCAAGAAGGTCCTGCGTTGGAAGTCAAGGTGCTTCCCGCCAGCGGCCAAAAGTGCGCCCGCTGCTGGAACTTCATGCCCGAAGTTTCGAACTACGGCATCTGGCAGAACGTCTGCACCCGCTGCCACAAGGCCCTCACCGAAATGGGCATCGAACCGCCTCAGCCGGAGGCCGCCCAATGAGCACACGCTCCGTGCCCCATGCATGCGACTTCTTTCTGTCGCATGGGTGGGAAAGCACGAACCCCCAACCTCTGTGGTTTCCCACCCATTTCGCACAGAACGCGAAATGGATGGGGCACGGAGGACTGTTGGCTACCCCAGGTGCCCCCGGTTTCGCTTTTGAGACCGGGGAATTCGCGAACCCGACCCCGGAGGCCGCCCAGTGAGTCTTCTTGTCCCCCGCCGCCTGCCGTGGCTGCTGTCTCTCTCGGCTCTCGTCATCCTTCTCGATCGCCTCACCAAGGTCTGGGTTGAAAAGCACATCGAGTTGGGCGGAGCCATTCCCGTGATCCCGCGCATCCTGCGCATCACCCACTGGACCAACGAAGGCGCGGCCTTCTCGATGTTTGCCGAGTCCGGTTCCCCGCACACGGTGCGTTGGGTCCTCGTCGCCTTCTCGGTGATCGCAGCGGTCGCCGTGCTCATTGCGCTCGTCCGCCTGGGAGACAAGTTCACGCTCACCACCGTGGCGCTGGCCCTCATCCTGGCCGGCGCCCTGGGTAATGTGCACGACCGCATCCTCTACGGCTCGGTCATCGACTTCATTGAAGTGCATATCTTCAGCTATCACTGGCCCGACTTCAACGTGGCCGACTCGTCCATCGTCACCGGCGCCTGCTTGCTTGTGCTCGATTCGCTGCTACCGAAGAGTTCCGCCAAACCAGAGGAGCTTCCTTCCTGAAACAAGCATCTTTATCCTGCCCAAGAACGCCATGCCATCCTGAGCGAGCGGCGCGAGCAGAAGAATCTACGGTTGTCTTTTTTTGCGCTCATCTCAGCATCCAAACCACGCCGACCATCGCCGCAGCATCGGCTTCATCCTTCTTGAGGTTTCAATGAGATTCAATCCCAATTTGTCCCGCGCGGTCCTCGCGAGTGGGGCCGTACTCGTTTGTCTTCTGTTTACCCAGCCCTTCGCGCAGGCCCAGCGTCTGCCTTCCACGGTGCGCCCCGAACATTACACGCTTTCGCTGACACCCGACCTGAAGGCCGCCACCTTCTCAGGCGTGGAGACCATCGACGTCTCGCTTGCCGAGCCCACGCGCACCATCACGGTGAACTCCGCCGAGATCGCCTTTCAGTCCGTCACCGTCACGGCGAATGGCAAAGTACAAACTGCGAGTGTTGCCTCCGACGAGACCAAGGAACAAACCACATTCACGGTTCCCGATCGCGTTCCCGCCGGCCACGCCGTGGTATCGATTCACTACACAGGCATTCTCAACGACAAGCTGCGCGGCTTCTATCTCTCCAAGACCGCCAAGCGCAACTATGCCGTCACACAGTTTGAATCCACGGACGCGCGCCGCGCCTTCCCGTCATTCGATGAGCCGGCCTTCAAGGCCACCTTCGACATCTCGCTCGTCATCGACAGCGCGGACACCGGCATCTCCAACGGTCCTATCGTCAGCGATACACCTGGCCCCATCGAAGGAAAACACACGCTGAAGTTTCTCACCACCCCCAAGATGTCCACCTACCTGGTGGCCTTTCTTGTCGGCGACTTCCAATGCACCGAGGGCGAAGCGGACGGTGTGAAGATTCGCGGCTGCGCCACGCCGGACAAAGTGGAACTCACGCCCTACAGTGTTGACGTCGCGAAATATGTCCTGCACTATTACAACCAGTACTTCGGCATTCCCTACCCGCTGAAGAAGCTTGACCTGATCGCTCTCCCCGACTTTGAAGCCGGTGCCATGGAGAACTTCGGCGCCATCACCTACCGCGAGACGGATCTGCTCGTAGACTCCAAGACAGCATCCCTGGGCGCCAAGAAGGAAGTCGCTATCGTGGTAGCCCATGAGATGGCCCACCAATGGTTCGGCGACTTGGTGACGATGCAGTGGTGGGACAACATCTGGCTCAACGAAGGCTTCGCATCCTGGATGGAGAACAAGCCGGTTGAAGCGATGCATCCCGAGTGGGACATCGATCAGCTCGCCGTCAACGACGAGGATGACACCCTCAACCTGGACTCCCAACCCACCACGCGCGCCATTCGCGCCAAGGCTGAGACCCGCGAAGAAATCGAACAGATGTTCGATGGCATCTCCTACGGCAAGGCCGGCGCGGTGCTGCTCTCCGTCGAAAATTATCTAGGTCCGGAGATGTTTCGCCAGGGCGTGCACAACTATCTGGCTGCTCATCTCTATGGGAATGCGACAGCGGAAGATTTCTGGGGCATCCAGACCGTGACCAGCCACAAGCCGGTGGACAAGATTATGGAGTCTTTGGTGGCGCAACCCGGCGTGCCCTTAATCACTTTCGGCGAACCCGACCGCGCCGCTGTGCCGGTTGTGCAAAAGCGATTCTTCTCCAGCCCGTCCGTTGAATCGGATCCGGCCCAGAAGTGGACCATCCCCGTTTGCTTCAAGACCGGCTCCGATCGGCAGGACTGCGAGGTGCTTGCCCCGAATGCTTCCTCACTCGCCGTCCCGGGAACCGCGCTGTTTTTTGCCAACGCCGGTGGCAAGGGCTACTACCGCAGCTCTTATCCGCCCAGTGTGTATGCGGACCTGGTCGCTCATATGGAAGCCGATCTCAGCGCCGCAGAGCGCATCCGCCTGTCCGGAGATGAATGGGCGCAGGTGCGCGCCAACAAGGCCACCGTCGGCGACTACCTCGATTTGCTTTCCGCGATGAAGACCGATCCCAGCGGCGAGGCCTTATCCAGCGCACTCGGGGGCTTCAATACCATTTACACGCGCGTGGCCGCAACGCCCGTGGAAAAAGCAGTTCTGGCGGCCTGGCTTCGTGCCACCCTCGGACCTGAATACGCCAAACTGCCCGCCCCCTCGGCCAGCGACACGCCCAACACGCAGGAGCTGCGCTCCCACCTGTTCGGCGTGCTCGGCTACTTCGCCAAAGATCCGGTGGTCCTGGCCCAGGCGCGCGAACTCGCGGATAAATATCTGAACGACCCATCCTCCGTCGACCCGACCCTCGGCCAGACCGCGCTCGACATCACCACCCGCACCGGCGACGTTGCCCTTTTCGACAAGTTGCAAAAAGTGGCCGAGACTTCGACCAATCCGGAGTTTCAGGAAGGCGCGCTCCGCCTGCTCGCCCAGTTTGAAGATCCTGACCTGGCCAAACGGTCTCTCGAATACGCCGTCTCCGGCAAGGTGCGCAACCAGGATGCGCTGATCCAGATCGCCATTGCCTTGCAGATCGACGCCACCCGCGAACTGGCATGGAAGTTTGTTCAAGGCCATTGGGACGCGGTGAAGACCCTGCTGACCCCGGAGTTGGGCAATGCACTCGTAGGATCGACAGGCGCCTTCTGCTCCGCCACTGCGCGGGACGAGGTGCAAGCCTTCTTCGCCGAGCACAAGGTTCCTTCCGCGGACCACGCTCTGCAACACGCAATTGAATCCATCAATGGCTGCATTGAATTGCGCGCCTCGCAGGAGCCAAACCTGCAAAAGTGGATCGCCAGCCAGGGCAAGCATTGATACCGCAGCCGCGGGATCGCGAACCCGCCCCTTTTATGAGAAATCCCTCCGTGCCCCATGCGACTTCTTTTTGTCGCATGGGTGGGAAAGCACGAACCCCAAGCGGCGGTGATCTCCCACCCATTTCGCAAAAACCGCGAAATGGGGCACGGAGATTTTCCTAGAACTACGAAGATTTTCGTTGACATATACGAAGCGCTTCGTATATCTTCGGAAACATCATGACGAAGACCAGCAGCACCCTCCCCCGTCCCACCGAATCGGAACTCGAGCTTTTGCGGATTCTGTGGGACAAGGAACCCGCGACGGTGCGGGAGATCTTCGACGCGCTGAACCTGGAGCGTCCGTCCGGCTACACCACTGTTTTGAAGCTCCTGCAGATTATGACTGCGAAGGGATTGGTGGTGCGCGACGAGGCCAACCGCGCCCATGTCTACCGCGCCGCCATCAGCCAGGATGACATGCAGAGCAAGATTCTCAAAGACCTCAGCGTCCGCCTCTTCTCCGGCTCGGCCGCGCAGCTGGCATTGCACGCCTTGGCCATGGCCCCGGCCAGCGAAACGGAGCTCGCCGAAATTCGCGCTTTGCTGGACAGAAGAAACTCCGCTGCGCGCACGGGGCGCAACGAACAGACCACTCGCATCGGAAAGGATGAGCTATGACCCATACTGTGCAAGCCATCGGCTGGACGCTGATCCACTTCTGCTGGCAGGGTGCGGCTGCCGCCGTGCTCTATCGCGGCCTGAGCAGTCTCACGGCGAGCCGCTCCAGCAATACGCGGTACCTGCTGGCATTATCCGCGCTCATGGCCATGTTTCTGGCCTCGGCCGCAACATTCGTTTATGAGTTGAACTCCAGCGCATCGAGTTGGGCAACCGCCGATGGCTCCGGCCTGGGTTCGGCAGTTCGCTTGTATTCCCCGGTGATCACGCCCGGAACAGGCGCTGCGCAGACCGTTGCGCCGGTGCCGGATGCGAATGCTTCGTTCCCGATGGCAAGGTTGGGTCATCTGCCTTTGTTGTCCTTACCGGCGCTGCGCTTGATTGACGGGCTCTGGCTTCTTGGTGTGTTTGTATTGTCCGTGCGCAGCCTGGGCGGCTGGTGGTTGATCCAGCGAGTGCGTGCCTCGGCCCAGGTGGCCGCGCCGGCACCTGTGCGGGCCAGTTTCCGGCGGCTCGCGTCCGCGTTAGGCATTCACCGCACCGTGTTGTTGCGCGTGTCGAGCGCGATTGCCGGTCCGGTTACCGTGGGCGCATTGCGGGCGATGGTCCTCCTGCCGCTTTCCGCCGCCACCTCCCTCAGTTGCGATGAGTTGGAGGTCGTGCTGGCTCATGAACTGGCCCATGTCCGCCGCGCTGATTTCTTCTGGAATCTGCTGCAGACCCTGGTGGAAACACTGTTCTTCTTTCACCCCGCCGTGTGGTGGGTTGGCGGCCGCATCCGCGATGAACGGGAGCTCTGCTGCGACGACCTGGCACTGACAGTTTGCCCCAATCCGGATGTCTATGCACGCGCGCTGCTGCAGCTGGAAGTGGAGCGGTCGCGCAACTTGCAATTGGCGATGGCCCTGAACGGAAACCAGCCCGCGCAGACCCTGCGCCTGCGCATTGCCCGCATTCTCGGCGAACCTGTATCCCGGTGCGCCGACCGAGGCAGCTTCTCTCTGGCCGCCGCATTGGCTGTGGTCGTGGTGCTGATTGTGCCGGTCCCCCAAATGCTGGCCGGGCTCACTCCGGCACGAGCCGCCGCGCCTTCCGCGGTTGCCGTTGCCGCACCTTCCCTCCAACCCATGCCAGAGCCAGCACCGACACCTGCGCGTCTCGCCGCAACGGCTGTCGTGGCCACCACCGCGGCCCCCCGGCCACATCCCCTGCCGCCACAGAGTGCCGACAGTCCCCAAGCTGCGGAGAGCACGCCTGCCACCCAGAAGGGCGACTACATTGACCGGATGAAAGCCGCCGGCTATGACGTGGACCTGGACAAGCTGATCGCCATGAAGATTCAGGACATCACGCCGGAGTACGCCGAAAAGATGGCCCAACTCGGCTTTGGCAAGCTCTCCGCCGACGATCTCATCGCCTGCAAGGTGCAGGGCGGAGTTCATCGCCTCCATGAAATCGGCCGGATTCAGCGGGCTTTCTTCCCAACAGCTTCTCTCCATGCGCGTGCAAGGCGTGACGCCCGAGTATGCGCGCTCGATTGCGCAGCAGTTTCCCGGAGCCACGCCTGAAGATCTGGTCAAGACCCGCATCTTCAACATCGACGCGGCTTTTATCGCCTCGGCCAAGAGGCACGGCTTCACCGATCTCTCCCTGGACAAGCTGGTCAAGCTGCGCATCTCCGGCATTCTTGACGACGAATCCGCGAAGTAAGACCCGTAACCTCCCCAACCAAACAGTCGCACCAGCCGCGGTCGAGCCAGTTAGCCACAGCACCGGTTGCCGCGGCCGCAGGGAGCATGGGAAACCTGCGCGTTCATGAAACTCAATGAAGGAGAATTCCGCCATGAGAGCTTGCTCTGTGGTTTTCGTCGCCGTCATGGCATGCGGCGCAAGTACGATGCCGGCGGCAGGTCTTGACCCCATCAAGGAAAGCTGCACCCTGAGCGTTGGTGACAAAGCCGAAGCATTTCGGCTGGGAACCGATTATGGGGACTGCGACAACCATCGACACTGCGGCTCGAGCATGAGCGATGTGCCGGTGGGACGATTCAGTGGCATCTCGATCCCAGACCTTGTCCGGCAAGGCGCGCAGCTTACAGCCACACTCGAAGCAGAGGCGGGCCGCTTCACCTGTTCCGGCACGGTGAAGGAGAGCGAATTGGTGGGGGTCTCCATCTTTACCCCAAGCGCAGAGTTTGTAACTCGCATGGAGCAGATGGGCTTCAAGGGCTTCGACGCCCAAAAGCTCCTGGCTTACGCGCTGCTTGATGTGCGCAGTGATTGGGCGCGTTCGCTTAAAGAGATGGGCATTCGCAATCTGACCACAGACAACCTGATCGCCTTGCACATCTTCCATGTCGACAAGGACTATGTGCGAAGCATTACGTCGCTGGGGTATCCGCAGCCTGACGCCGAGCAGCTTGTTGCCGTCAGTTGCCAGGGCGTCAACGCGGCGGAGGTGCGCGAGATCCGGGCACTTGGCTACCAACCCACCCTCGATCAACTCGTCCAGATCCGCATCTTCAAGATCACCCCGGACTTCATCCGCAGGATGCAGGCGCGCGGCTTCAGCAATCTCACGCTGGAAAAGCTGGTGCAGATCCGTATCTTCAAGCTCGTCGACTAGGCCTCGCGCTGCTTGCGCTAAGCCGATCTGGGACGCCCCCAGTCTCGATTCTGAGACCGGGAAAATCACAAACCAAGAGATGCCGCACGTTTCTGCTTTCGGATAAAATGGTGTCAGCCGAACAGGAGCGTTGGTGCGTCTTCCCTTTGCAATTGTCAGTGTCTGCCTCTGGACATGCGTCCTGATGTCCGTCACGGCACCGACCTGCGCGCAAAGCTCCGAGATGGTCCGCAAGGAGCCCTTGATGAAGCGCCATGCTGAAGGCACATTCGATGTGAAGACCACACCGCTGGCCGCGGACGACGCTACCGCCGGAACGCCGATCAGCCGCTACTCGCTGGAAAAGCAGTACCACGGCGACCTGGATGCCTCCGCACGCGGCGAAATGCTGGGAGCCGGCGACCCATCCACGGGTAGCGCGGGCTACGTGGCCATTGAAGTCGTTACCGGCACTTTGCAGGGCCACCACGGCTCCTTTGCACTGCAGCACAACGGCTCCATGGACCAGGGTAAGTTTTTGCTGGAGGTCACCGTGGTTCCTGGCTCGGGCACCGCCGGGCTCACGGGAATCAACGGGACCATGACCATCAAGAACGCAGCAGGAAAACACTCGTACACACTGGACTACACGCTTGCCAGCGCAGCGCAATAGGCCGCTGCCCTGGTATTCGATATCCTCATTCCATGTCCCAATTCCCTTCCGGCCAAACTTTGCTCATCGATGCCGACGACACGTTGTGGGAAAACAATATTTACTTCGAACGCGCCATCGCAAGCTTCATCGCTTTCCTGGACCACCGAGAATACTCCCCGGCTGCCGTACGCAGTACGCTGAACCAGCAGGAGCGCGCCACCATCCTCGCCCACGGCTACGGTCTCACCAGTTTCAGCCGCTCCCTGGTAGCGGTCTATGAAAAGCTGAGCCCCGGCCCGGCTACCGACCACAACATCAAGCGCGTACGCAGCTTTGCCCGCACCATCGCTGAACAGGAGATCGAGTTGCTTCCCGGCGTGGCCGAGACCCTGGCCGATCTCGCCAGCCGCCATCGTTTGATCCTGATGACGAAGGGCGACCAGGCGGAGCAGGCCGACAAGCTGGCCCGCTCCGGGCTCGCGCAGCACTTTTCGGCCGTCGAGATTGTGGCCGAAAAGGATCCGCCCGCCTACAAAGAGGTGATCGCGCGCCATGAGCTCACGCCCCACACCAGTTGGATGATCGGCAACAGCATCAAGAGCGATATCAATCCCGCCCTCGCCGCCGGCCTGCACGCCGTGTTCCTCTTGCACAAAGACACCTGGGTGCTGGAGCACGCAGCCATCCATGCTGCCCCCGAAGGCCAGCATTTGCTGGAATTGGATTCTTTCGCTAAGCTGCTTACCGTTTTCTAGGCCTGCGTCCGCTTTCTGCATCCAAGTGTGTGAGTCCCGTGCGCAGGGCGCGCCAACGCGCCCGATCGCCCGCGGACCCGCGAGAACAAATGCCTGCAAAGATTGAAGACTATGCCCTGATCGGCGACTGCGAAACCGCCGCGCTTGTCGACAGGAACGGCTCCATCGACTGGATGTGCTGGCCGGATTTCTCCTCCGAAGCCTGCTTTGCCGCATTGCTGGGCACAGAAGAAAACGGCTATTGGAAGATTGCGCCCGCCGCGGGCCAATGGACCACCACGCGCCGCTATCGCCCGCACACCCTGATCCTGGAAACCACCTTCGAACATCCCGACGGCTCGTTTCGCCTCATCGATTTCATGCCCGTGCGCCAGCGAAACTCCAATGTCGTGCGCATCGTGGAAGGCATTCGCGGTAAGGTCGCCGTACGCATGGAACTATCCCTACGCTTCGATTACGGGCGCACGGTCCCTTGGGTCACGCATCTTCCCGGAGGCGTGCGCGCCATCGCCGGACCCAGCTTAGCGGTACTTCACGCGACGATCCCTCTGCATGGCGAGAATTTGAAAACGGTGGCCGATTTCACCGTCGCCCACGGCGAGCATGTTTGCTTCACCCTCGCCTATGGGCTCTCCTACAAGCCCAATCCCCGGCGCATCGATCCCCTGCAAGCCTTGCGCGATTGCCAGCAGCGATGGAGCCGCTGGGCGCATCGGCTCAAGTACAGCGGGCCTTATCGCGAGGTGGTTGAGCGCTCGCTGATCACGCTGCACGGCATGATCTATCGTCCCACCGGCGGTATTGTGGCCGCGGTCACCACCTCTCTTCCCGAGGAAATCGGTGGCGTCCGCAACTGGGACTACCGCTACTGCTGGCTACGCGACAGTACTTTCACCTTGCTCGCTCTTTCCAACGGCGGTTACTTCAACGAGGCCGCCGCATGGCAGGACTGGCTGCTGCGCGCGCTCGCCGGCGATCCGCAGCAGGTGCAGATCATGTATGGCCTCAAGGGCGAGCGGCAGTTGGTGGAATGGGAGATCGGCTGGCTTCCCGGCTTTGAAAAATCCGCGCCTGTGCGTGTGGGCAACGCCGCCGCAGGCCAGGTGCAATTGGATATCTACGGCGAGATGCTCGACAGCTTTTACCACGCGCAGCACCGCATGGCGCGCCACTGCGAAGACGACTTCCGCGTACTGGTGCTCATGCTGGAACAACTCGCAAAGGTGTGGCACGAACCCGATGAAGGCATCTGGGAGACGCGTGGCGGGCCGCAGCAATTCACGTACTCCAAGATGATGGCCTGGGTAGCATTCGATCGCGCCGTGATGCTGGCCGAGCAGAACAGCTACCAGGCGCCGCTCGAAAAATGGAAGCAGCTGCGCGACACGCTACACAGCGAGATTTGCACGCGCGCCTTCAATGAAAAGAGGAACAGCTTCGTGCAAGCCTACGGCTCTGACCAACTGGATGCTTCGCTTCTGCTGATGCCGGTCGTTGGTTTTCTCCCCGGCTCCGATCCGCGGGTCAAGTCCACCGTGGAGGCCATTGAGCGCGAACTCATGCCCGACGGCCTGGTGATGCGCTACGACACCGGCAAGGTGCAAGATGGCCTGCCTCCCGGCGAAGGCGTATTCCTCGCCTGCAGCTTCTGGATGGTCAGCAGCCTGAAGGCCATTGGGCGCGCACGCGATGCCCGGGCGTTATTTGAACGTCTACTAAAACTGCGTAACGACGTGGGCCTGCTCTCCGAGGAATACGACACGCGCCGTCAACGCCTGGTCGGCAACTTCCCCCAGGCTTTCTCGCACATTGCCCTGGTCAATGCCGCGTATGACCTGCAAGATGGTCCCGGCCTGCGCAACCGCGCCCATCGCGGAACGCCTCGTAAGAAGCCCGAAGTGCGGAAAGCGGCCCGTCCTTGACCTGCCACCAACGACGGTGTCCCATCCATCCACAGCGTCATCGTGGATGGGTGGGAGCCTCGAACCTCGACCAGCCGTGTTTCCTTCTTCGATCTGGGCGAACATCAACCTCTTCCCGCGCAGCTCCCGCGACTCCCGATCCGCCCCTATTGACTCCCCTCCCATGCTCTGCTCTACTGGGTCGTATAGGTCATGAACACTTCCCGCTCCAGTTCGCACGGTTGTCCATCCGTGCACGCCGCGCGCATGATCGCGGCAATCCGAATTACCCGCTCCAACTGAGACGCGGGAATCCAGCCTGATTCAACGTATTGAGTAAGCCGGCATTCCCAGGCCACCAACCGCATACGCGGCTGGTGGTTTTCGTTTCAGTCTTTGCGCTTCCCTTTTCGAACGCGCTCCATCTCCACGAACACTGCGCGCGGATTTCGTTGCACTGTCGAGTTCTGTCATCCTTCATCCTTCAGGAGAAATGCTCTTGGATTCCGTCACGCTCACCAGCATCCAGACCGCGCGAGCCCGCATTGGCGACGGCATTCACATGTCGCCTTGCCAACTCTCGCACCACTTGTCGGAACTCACCGGTTTGCCCCTCCACCTGAAGCTGGAAAACCTGCAGCGCACCGGCTCGTTCAAAGAGCGCGGCGCGCTCAACAAGCTGCTCACGCTGAGTGAGACCGAGCGCAAGCGCGGTGTGATTGCGGCCAGCGCCGGCAACCATGCGCAGGGTGTAGCATTCCATGCCACAGCCCGTGGCATCCGCGCCCAGATCGTTATGCCCCTCGCCACGCCGCAAATCAAAGTCAGCGCCACGCGCGGCTACGGAGCGGAAGTCATCCTCCACGGCGCCAGCTACGACGAAGCCTGCGACGAAGCGCTGCGACGCCGCGTTGAAGAAGGCCGCACCTTCATCCATCCCTTTGACGATGTCGAAGTCATCTCCGGTCAGGGCACCATCGGTCTGGAACTGCTGGAGCAGGTGCCGGACCTTGAAGCGGTCGTCGTCCCCATCGGTGGGGGCGGCCTCATCGCCGGCGTGGCCTGCGCCCTCAAGGAAAGCAACCCGCGCATCCGTGTCATCGGCGTGGAACCGGAGAAGCTGCCCTCGATGCTGCGCGCCCGCGAAGCCGGCCATCCCGTCACCATCGCTCCGGAGGCCACCATCGCCGATGGCATCGCCGTTCGCCGCGCCGGCGACATCACCCTGCCCCTGGTATCGCGCTATGTCGACGAAATCGTCACCGTCGACGACGAAGAGATCGCGAGCGCCATTCTGCTCCTGCTCGAACAGGAAAAAACTTTGGCAGAAGGCGCCGGCGCCGCAGCCTTGGCCGCCGTGGTCCGCTCCAAAACCAACCTGCGCCATCGGCGGACCGTAGTCCTGGTCTGCGGCGGCAACATCGACGTCACCCTGTTGGCGAAGATCATCGAACGCGGCCTGGTCAAGGATGGCCGCCTGCTGCGCATGCGCGTCTACCTCCAGGACCGCCCCGGCGCGCTGTTGCAACTCACCCAGATCCTGGCCCGCGAGCGCGCCAACATTGTCGAGACCCTGCATAACCGCGCCTACTACGGCGTCAGCCTCGGCGAAACCGTCATCGACGTCACGATCGAAACCCGCGGCGCCGCTCACATCACCGCCATCAGCCACGCCCTGCGCGAAGCCAGCTTCCGCTTCGAGCGCATTCAGTAGGTGATGGCCATCCGCCCGGGGTCCATCCACAGCTTCATCGTGGAAGGACTCGAAACGACAAGCCTCTACCGGTTCTGCGGGGCGGTCGAAGCCTTCTCAGGCCCTACTGCTCCATCTCTGCAAACGGTCCCACCCCTCCACCCGCAATCCACGCATCGATATGCTCTTCAAGCACCGGAAGCGGCACGCTTCCGGTTTCCAGCACAGCATCGTGAAACGCACGAATGTTAAACTTCTCTCCGAGCGCCGTCTCAGACTTTCTGCGCTCCTTCATGATCGACATCTCGCCAAGGTAATAACTCAACGCCTGCCCCGGCCAACTGATGTAGCGATCGACTTCCGTCTCCACCTCGTGATCGCTCAACGCCGTGTTGTCGCGCAGATACTGCTGCGCCTGCTCGCGCGTCCATCCCTGCGCATGGATTCCTGTATCCACCACCAGCCTAGCCGCCCGCCATGCCTGGTAGCTCAACATCCCGAATCGCTCATACGGCGTGTGATAAATCCCCATCTCCGTCCCAAGCCGTTCGCAGTAGAGTGCCCACCCCTCGCCATAGGCCGAGATGTAATCCTCGCGGAACTGCGGCAGCTTCTTCTCGCGCTCCTGCTCCATCGCAATCGCTCCCTGCCACGAGTGCCCCGGCGCCGACTCATGCAACGTCAGCGCCGGCAGCGAGTACAACGGCCGCGATGGCAGATCGTACGTGTTGACCAGGTATACCTTCTCCCCGCCGCGTCCCGCCGTATAAAACGGAGCCATCTCCGGTGGCACCGGCACAATCCCAAACCGTCCGCGCGGCGCGTAGCCGAAATACCTGCTGGTCACGTTGTCGAACTCCTTCGCAATCCATGCCGCATGGTCCAGTAATTCTTGCGGAGTCTTGGCATAAAACTGCGCATCGCTCTTGAGAAACTTCAGGAACTCGGGAAAGGAACCCGCAAATCCACTGGCCTTCATCTGCTCCAGCATCTCCGCGCGGATTCCCGCCATCTCCTTCAACCCAATTGCGTGGATCTCCTCCGGTGTCATCCTCACCGTGGCAAACTCCAGGATCTTTGACTGGTAGTACGCCTTACCGTCGGGAACACTCTGCGCCGCCAGCGATGTCACCGCATGGGTCACGTATTCGCCGTCGAAGAATCGCAGCATCTTTGCGTATGCGGGCACCACTTTGTGCGCAACGACATCCGCGGCAGCCGCCCGCAACTCACCTTGCCGAGCCGCCGGAATCGAAGCCGGCATGGCAGCAAAGGGTGTCCAGAAATTCGTCTCCTGCGGCGTCTTTGCCGCGACCGCATCCTTCAATCCTTGGTCGCGTCCCTCTAGTGTCACCTTGGGTGGCGTAAATCCGCGCGCCATTCCCGCCCGCATGTTCGCCTCCTGTTCCGCGAAATACAGGGGCACATCGTTCAACTGCGAAAGATAGCGAACATAGTGCTCCTCCGACACAAACTCATTTCCGTTGAGCGGCGCAATAAATCCCCAGAACTGCGAGTCGGAGTTCACTGGACGCTCATACTCCTTGAACAATTGCGCATTCTTCGCTACCTCAATCTGCGCGATGTACACCTCAAAATTCAGTCGCTCATCCTTCGAGAGCGCCTTCACATCGACCTCGCTCAGTTCCGCCAGAAGGCTCCGCCAGTGCTTCAGTTCCCTTTCCTGCGTCGCCGCATCAACACGGGGCAGGTGCAGTGGCTCAAGATGCCGCCGCTCATCCTCAGCCGACTCATTGCCCGGCTGTGCGCGGCGCCACGCTTCATCCGCCACATAGATCGCCTTGAACTTCACATCGGCCTCGCTCACTGGCACAGGCTTTGCAGCCTCCTGCGCTCCAGCGCACGCCAGACAGCCAGCCACCATCGTCACCCATGCCCATCCTGTAGGAACCATACTTTCTGTTGTACACGGAAAATTGAGCCGCAATCCTGTGGCGGATGGCCTTTGAGGATTGAGAGGCAGTGCCGGGGCTGGAGTATCCGGGTGCCCGTTCTTCCAAGGCCCCATCGCCGACGGGCGGGAGACCACCAACCTCCATCCGCCGCGCCTGTATCATCAAGAACGCTATGTACTCACCAAAGTTCAACCAGGTTACCGATCGCGTCATCCTGCTCGAAGCCATGCAGGCCTATTCCTTTGCCATCCTCTTCGGCCCCCAATCCACTCCCGAAGCCTCCGCGCCCCTGGTCGCCACCCACCTGCCTCTCGTGGTGAAAGACGAGGGCGAACACGGCCTGCTGGAAGGCCACTTCGCCAAGGCCAATCGCCACTGGCAGTCGCTGGCCAACCGCGAGACCCTGGTCGTCTTTCCCGGCCCGCACAGCTACGTCTCTCCCAGCTTGTATACCGAGGCGCTATCTGTCCCCACCTGGAACTACATCGCGGTTCACGCCTATGGCACATTGGAACTGGTCGAAGACGAAGCAGGCAAAGACGCGCTGCTGGCCGGCCTCATCGCCGCTAACGAGCCGGATTTTGCCGCTAGATGGCAGGCCATGCCCGACGGTTTCCGCCGCACCATGTTGGCCGGCATCGTGGGCTTCCGTATCCCCATCGCCCGCATCGAAGGCAAGTTCAAAATCAGCCAGAACCGCGCCGCAGAAGAGCGCCGCAACATCCAGGCTGCCCATGCCGCGGGAAGCCCCGATGAGCAGGCGCTGGCCGCCTGGATGGCCCAGCTGATTCGCTAGCCGTCCCGTAACAATGTAGTGTGTCTTCGAGCGCCCCAGCGCTCCTGCTCGTCACAATCATTTGAGGGCTTACCCATGCGCCACATCCTGATCGCTCTTTTCCTGCTCGCCCCTCCCGCCTTGCTACAAGCCGCCGCGCCCGTCGCCGTCCCGGCATGGGAAGAAAAACTCGAAGCCGCGCTCCCTCTGCTCGGCCATCGTAACTGGATCCTCATCGTCGACTCCGCCTACCCACAGCAAGCAGCCCCCGGCATTGAGACGATCGAGACCGGCGCAAGCCAGTTGGAGGTGGTACGCCACGTCCTCTACGCCCTCGACCGGTCCGTCCACGTTCGCCCCGTCATCTCCATGGATGCCGAACTGCCCTTCGTCCCCGAAGACGACGCCCCCGGCGTCTCCCACTATCGCGCCGAAATCCACGACCTTCTCCGCAACTACGCGGTCGAGTCCGTGCCCCACGACCGCGTGATCGCCAACGTAGAAGACGCCAGCCAGCACTTCAACATCCTGGTGCTCAAGACCACCATGGCCGTGCCGTACACCTCGGTCTTCATTCGCCTCGACTGCAAGTACTGGAGCGCCGACGCCGAGCAGCGGCTACGCGCAAGGATGGCGCCTTCGCCCACCGCAGCACATTGACCTTTCGTCCCTTGATCGCAACAGGCAAAAACCGCATCATGGACGCAGGTTTCGAATCCGACTCGGCAACGAGTTACGGCAGGAAAAAACAGGGCGACCCGCAAGGGCCGCCCTCGTGGCGTTTGGCCGATGGAATTCGCCGGTCACACGGACTAGGTTGTCCGCGCAACCTTTGGTATACTCGATGAGTTCACCTCAAGCGGAGGTGGCGAAATTGGCAGACGCACCAGCTTGAGGTGCTGGCGCCCACAAGGCATAGGGGTTCAAGTCCCCTCCTCCGCACCAAAGCTCCCCTGGTTCAACCGGCGGAGCGGCAGAAAGCAGCTCAGATGCAGATTCTTTTCTACTTTGTGATCGTCGTTCATGTCCTCGTGTGCCTATTCCTCATCGGCGTGGTCCTGTTGCAGCAAGGCCGTTCGGCCGATCTCGCCGGAGCCTTTGGCGGCCAGGGCTCGCAAACCGCTTTCGGCCCCCGCGCCGCAGCCAATGTTCTCACCCGGCTCACCACCTGGTCCGCGATCATCTTCATGATCACCTCCATCAGCTTGACCGCGCTCTACGTTCGCACCAGCAGTGGATCGCATTCAGTGCTCTCCGGCAGCAAAGCCGCTCCCGTCTCCGCTCCCGCCAAATCCGGCAAGTAGCCCCCGGGGCGAATCCAGTTTCATTCAACGGCAGGCCAAACGGCCTGCCGTTTCTCTTGGTCGAGGAACCGCCCAGCTCCGGATTAGAAAAAGTCCTTGACAGTAATATCTAAGAGATACATCTTGTAGATCTATGGAGCGCTCCCAAACAGCCTACGTCATCCTCGGCATCCTCGCCATCCACGACAACCAGTCCGGATACGAGATCCGCAAGACGATCCAACAGAGCGTCGGCTTCTTTTGGGGTGAGAGCTATGGCCAAATCTACCCGACGCTGAAGCGTCTGGCGGGCGAAGGCCTGATCGAGCCTGTCCCTTCAACTTCTACCGGACGCAAGCCGCGGCAGGAATACTCCATCACCCCTGCCGGACGAGAGTGCCTGCAACATTGGCTCGCCCTCCCTTACCGCCATGACCCACCGCGCGACGAGTTTCTGCTCAAACTCTTCTTTGCCCGCGACGCCGCACCTGGCGTCGCCACCGCTCACATCCGTCACTTCCAGCGAAATCTACAGAGTCTTCTCGCCAACCTGGAGGAACTCGAGCCTCTAGCCCGCGCACACAACTCGCATCAACCCGGTTTCCGGTACTGGATGCTCACGCTCAGCCTCGGCAAAGCGCAACTTCGCACCGCGCTGGATTGGAGCGAATATGCCCTGACCGAACTCGCCGCCATCGAAGCCGGCATGCCCGAAACCCCGCAACCCGCCGAGGGCATCCCCGACTCCAAAAATCCCCAAACATCTTTGCGAGGTCCTCTAACCAGCGCGCAAAAGCAATCCGCGCGCACTTAAAAGGAGAGCAATAAGATGCAAACCGCCGTTCCAGTTGTCTCCGTAAAGCATCCCGTCCAATCCAGCCCCTGGTCGCAGATCGTAGCTTGGATCGTTGGAACCCTATTTCTTCTCGGCTTCTTTCTTTCCTCGGTCGGCTCTTGGACCGGCCCCATTCTCGGCACCTGGTTCGTTGGCACACAGAAGCCGATCCGCGGCTTTTGGTGGATGGTGACCATTGCGTACATTCCAGGGCTGCTCTTTGACTGGCGCAAATTCCCCCTCGCGGGTCCCATTCCGGCTCTGGAATACCTCGGCTGGACGCTGCTTGCAGCGGTGCTCGGAGTATTGCCCTTTACCTTTCATCGCCTCACCAGCCCTCGTTTGCCCGGTCTGTTCTCCACGCTGCCGTTGCCCCTCGCCGCCCTCGCCCTGCGGATCCTGATTCCGCCCGTGCCCCACGCCGCCGGAAGTTCCATCACACTGCTACACCCGTTCTTTTCGCTTTGGCTCGCGGCGACACTCATCTGGGTGTGGAACCGGGAGTTTCGTACCGCCACATTCCGGGTGGGTCTCGCCCTCTTCGCGGTCATCTTACTTCCCGCCGTCGCCGTCCAGATCTTCCACCCATTCTTTTCCACTCCCTTGCCACAGATCGTTCCAGTTGAAGCCCTCGCCTTGATCAGTCTGGCTGCCTGCGCCGCCAGCATCGTCTTTGCGCTTTTGAACCCCGAAAAGCACACTGCCTGGGCAAACCGTCCGCAGACCCTGGCTCATCTCCGCAGTCCTTTTACCGGAAGCCCGCTCGCAGTGACAAGAGTGCGCGGAAACGAAATCCTCACCAGCCCCTCCGGCGAACGCTTCTCCATCCGCAACGGCATCCCGGTCTTCCTGCAACCCCAGGACCTGACCGGCGACAACGGCAAATACAACCACCTTTACGAGACCATTGGGGGCTTTTACGACGATACGCAGCGGGTGTTTGCGGCCTTTCGCGGGCTCGAACTGGACTCCTACTTCGAGAACTACATGAACTTGCTGGAGGCAAAGCCGGGCGACGCAGTCCTCGAAACTTCGGTGGGAACCGGGCTCAACTTCAAGTACCTGCCGCCCGGAGTCAAGCTCTCCGGACTCGATCTCTCCGGGGAGATGCTGGCCAACTGCCAGTCCAACCTGCGCCGCTGGGGTATGGAAGCCGATCTTTACCTGGGCAACGCCGAGAGCCTGCCGTTTGCGGACGCGAGTTTCGACGTGGTCTACACCGCCGGCGCCATCAACTTCTTCAACGATCGGGCCAAGGCCATTCGCGAGATGATCCGCGTCGCCAAGCCGGGTAGCCTGCTGATGGTCGAGGACGAAACCGAAAAGTATGTGCAGGGCACCTATGAGAAGATGCCCGGATCGGGGCAGTTGTACAAGAACCGCAAGCAACCGGTTACGGTCCCCATCGATCTGATTCCACCGGAGATGGAAGAGGTGCAACTGCACATGCTGAAGGACGACAAGTTCTACGCCATCACCTTCCGCAAACCGGCGGCCGTTCCAGCCCCGGCAAACGAATAGAATCGGGGTATGATCCTCGAGACCTTTCCCGTCGGCCCGCTGCAATGCAACTGCACGATTCTGGGGGACGAGCACACCGGCGAAGCCATTGTCATTGACCCCGGCGACGAGATTGGCCGGATTCATCGCCGGTTGACGCAGTTGCGCCTCAAGTTGAAACAGATTCTGATCACCCACGCTCACATCGATCACGTGGGCGGGGCGCTTCAACTGAAGCGTCTCACAGGCGCACCTATCCTATTGAATGAGAACGATCTGCCACTTCTGGCGATGATGGACCAGCAAGCGGGATGGCTGGGCATCGAAACCCCGGAGACGGCTCCGCCCGATGAGTTGCTGCGAGACGGCCTCGTCGTCGGACTCAAGTCCTGTCCCGGGGGAGTGCTGCATACACCGGGACACACGCAAGGTTCGGTCTGTCTGCATTTTGTCCCGTTGAATCTGCTTGTGGCTGGCGATACGCTCTTTGCCGGGAGCATCGGGCGGACCGATTTGCCCGGCGGCAATGGCGAGCAGATCCTGGACTCGATCCGGTCCCGTTTGTTGGTCCTGTCTGGTGAAACCCGCGTGCTTCCGGGACACGGACCGGTCACGACAATTGGCGCAGAACGCCGCAGAAACCCATTCCTCCTCAACCCGTCAATTCAATAATCACGGACACTAATTAGTTTATTTTGCAATATTTAAGGCGACTTCTTCGTGCTTTACTTAGCTTAGAAGGCCTGTACTATTACTACATGGGTGCGTGCGAAAATAGTTAACCAAAATATCGACTCCTATGCTAAATTCCGTCTCCGCGGCCAAGAGACTGACCACCAGCCATCCCGATTCGGCCATCCCGAAAAAGTAACCCGGTTGGACCCAGACGCCGCACTCCAGGAGATCGAGCACCGTCCGCTCGTCCGGTTGAATGGCCGGAATCCGCAGCGTCGCATACCATCCCCCCTCCACCGCAAGCCGATCCACCGCATCGGCCTCCGGAAAGCGGCGATCGAGTTCGACCAGGTTAGCCCGCACGCGCTGGCGAATCTGCGTTTGGATCCCGGCTCGGCCATCCAGCCACGTAGGCAAAGCGCATTGCACCGGGGCATTCATGGAGAGAAAGGTGTCGGCAATCACCTCGAGCCGATCCAGGGCCCCCACTGCATTCGGACCCGTTGCGACGATCCAGGCCGCTTTCATCTGCGGCAGGCCGGCGATCTTGCTCAGGCCGCTGACCACAAAGAGCGGCGTCCCGGCGAGGCCTCGCGCAAAGCTCGCACCTTCGGCCGTAAATCCATAATCCAGAAAGACTTCGTCCACGATGAGCGACAGCTCAAACTCGCGGCAGAGTTGCGCCAACTCCGCTGCTTCGTGCGGCTTGGTGAAGTGGCCGCTGGGATTGTTGGGATGCACCAGCATAATGGCCCGGGTGAGCGGGGTGATCGCTTCGCGCAGCCCCTGTGCGTCGATCTGCCAGCCGTGGTCGTAGATGAGAGCAGCGGATCGGAGCCGCACATCGTCCAGCACGGCGAGAAAATCGAACAGCGGATAACTGGGCCGAACGGTCAGAATTTCGCAGCCCGGGTCGCAGAGCAGGCGAAACAAGTAACTGTAAGCCTCGCTGGTGCTGGTGGTAAGCACCACCTGCTCAGGGCTCACGGCAATTCGCCGGTCCGCGTAGTAAGCACACACCGCTTCGCGTGCCCGCAGGCTGCCCCGCGGCTGCGCGTCATAGTCAAGCGCAGATGGGTCGGCGAGAGCGGCCAGCAAGTCTCCAGGGTAGGTGAATCCGCAGCGCGTGGGATTGGAAGCGGTGAGATCGGCGAGCGGTAGCCCGGCCTGTAACCGCAGGCGATGTGCGCGGGAAAGCGCGCTCTCCTCGGTATTCCAGTTGGACCGTTCTGAAAAACGCATAACTCCAAATCCTTCAACGTGTGGCGCCAGTTTCCTCTTCCACCACATGGCCTCGGGAAAACTGGCTTAGCGCCCTTTTTCCACCATACACGGACGAAGCCCTTAGCATAGAAGAGTTGCAGGAGGGCTGCTTGTCTTTACGTGCCGTGATTTTCGACTATGGAATGGTCTTGACCGATGCCCAGGAACCGCACGCTCACGCCGAACTGGTACGGCTCACCGGCCTGCCGCTCGAGCCATTCGAAGCACTCTACTGGGCTGATCGTCACGCTTATGACGAAGGCAAGCTTACCGGCCTCGAGTTCTGGCAGAAGTTCGTCGCCGCAGCAGGGATCCGGCCTGCGGCCGGGGAAGAAACATCGACCCTCGTCGAGAAACTCAACCAATGGGACGCCCGCATGTGGACCACGCAAAACCCGGTCATGCTGGCCTGGCAGCTAGAACTCAAGAAGCGCGGTTTCCTTACCGGAATCCTCTCCAACATGGGCGACAACGTGCTCGACAACATGAAGCGGGAGTTCGACTGGCTGCATCGCTTCGACGCGCTGGTGTGGAGCTATCAACTGCATATGGCCAAGCCGGATCCGGCGATTTACCGTTACATCCTGGGTCAGCTCGGCGTCCAGCCGGAGGAAGCGCTCTTTCTGGACGACAAGCGCGTGAATATTGAGGCCGCGGAGGCGCTGGGCATGCAGGCGATTCAGTTTTCGACCGTCCCCAAGCTCCGCGACGACCTGGTGGCGCGGGGACTGGATGCGGTACTGCCTCTGCCTTGATCGCAGCGAGAGCCGCGGGTTATCTGCGCAGGTTGTAGCTGAGTCCGATGTTGGCGCTCATCACGTCGATGCCCGGATTGACGGGGACGATAAATCCATTGGAGAAATGGAAGTCGCTGAACAGGCCAAGGCGCAGGTCGAAACGGTCGTTCACCCGCACATTCACCCCGGTGGCTGACTGCAGGCTGAAGTTCTCATAGGTTGCCCGCTGGGAGAGAACCTTCTCTGTAAAGCCCAGCATGCCGCCCTTGGCCAGCAGATAGGGCTTCACGGCTTTGTGATCGCGCCAGAGCATGCGAAAGCCGATCGGCGAGAACCCGATGCCGGGAACAACGTGCTTGTAAGGGCTGGTCGGCGTACCCCAGATGTCCTGGGTCAACGGCGCATGCAGAAGCACAACGGGAAGAAACTCCGCCACATAGTCCATGCGCGCGCCCAGAAGGCGTCCCCAGGAGTGGCGATCGTACTCCACGCCAGCCGTGTACAGCTTACAGTCCGAGGCACTGGCGAAGATTTTGTAATGGCCGTAGGACGCAAGGCCCTCGAATACCAGGTTGCTCTCCGGCCGACTCGGTGTGGGCTGCGGGGTTGGGGCGGGGTCCGACGCAGGTATCTCCGCGACGACACCCGGGGCATTGGAGCTCGATTCCTTTTGCCAATCGATGGCCGGGGTCGATGCGCCGGAAACGGGGATTGCAAACCGGCCCGGGGCACCCGGGCCGCTCAGGTATGCCCCGGCGCTCTGGCCGAGCGCCGGACGCAGAATGATGAGGGCCATCGCCAGAAGCAGAGTCGAGCGCTTGGGTATCAAGCAGAATGCGGTTTTGTCCGGGCTTTGGCCTGCAGCCTCTGAAATTCGATTCATCTGTTTCGACAACGACCCACCTGGGAGCAAGGAGTAAAAAAACAGTCTATATCGCAATCCGTTCACACTCTTGTAACACTGTGCGCAGATCGGCGTTGCGGGGCACGCGCGAAAAGAAAGCCCAAGCTTGAGACGGACCAGCCACTGGAACGTCCGCAGGGAGAAGCGACACAGGTGTGGTTGGTTACATACAATCGGGTGTTCCTTGTTCTACACTGCTTGCCGTTGCCGGATGGACGCTTGCTGCCACGCCTCATTGAGGGGTGCTATCGCTCAGCATGCCGGACAGCAGCGAAAGCGCAATGTCATTGATTTCAAACTCACAGGAGTGCCCAGGGTGAATGCTTCGCAAAGAACCAAAGGATGGGACCTGGCCAAACGGGCCGTGGTGGAGGGTGCGTCGCTTTTGCTGGGCGCGGCAGTATGGAGCGGAAGTTTCGCGGCAGCACAAACCGTGCCCGTGGTCACGGGAGATGCCCGCGTCGACAAGTTGCTCAGCCAGATGACGCTGGCGGAGAAACTGACGCTCATCCACGGAACCCATGAAGACCCCACGGTCTACCAGGGACAGGCCGGCTACCTGGCGGGCATTCCCCGGCTGGGCATTCCCGGCCTGCGCTTTGCCGATGGGCCGCCGGGCGTGCTCGTGCGCCATCCCTCGCAAGGAGAAACCGCAACCATGGGCGTTGCGGCTACGTTCAGCACCAAGACTGCTGAAGAGAATGGCCTGGTCATCGGCCGCGAGGCTCGCGCCCTGGGCATTGACGTAGCCCTGCAGCCGTTCGTGAACATTGATCGCGACCTGGAATTTGGCCGCGGCTTCAATACCTATGGCGAAGACCCGTTCCTCAGCGGACAGATGGCCGTGGGCGAGGTGAAGGGGATCCAGTCGCAACATGTCATGGCGCAGATCAAGCACTTCGTCGGCTACGACTCCGAAGGCGGCAGCACTTGGATCGACGACCAGACGCTGCACGAAGTCTATGTGGCACCGTTTGAGGCAGCCATCCAGAAGGCCGACGTTTCCTCCATCATGTGTTCCTACAACCGGATCAATGGCACGTTTGCGTGCGGGAATGACTCGACGCTGACCAAGATTTTGCGCGACGAGATCGGCTTCAAGGGCTTTGTCACGTCGGACTGGGGCGCGGTGCACGGCGTCAAGTTCATCAACGCCGGCCTGGACATGGAGATGCCCGGCGAACCGACGCCCGGCGGCTTCCAGCTTCCATCTTTCTTTGATTCCCTGCCCGTGCCGCCGCCGCCCCCGGCCAGCGCCATGGCGGGCATGATGGAAGGCTTCTTCGGCCACCTGCCCGAAGAGCCTGCGCCGGTGCCTATGAATATGGGCGACTTCGGCAAGATAGAAGAAGTCAAGAAGATGCCCGATGCGCTGAAGGATGGCACGGTGAACGAAGCTGCCGTGACCCGCGCCGCCGGACGCGTGCTCTACGAGATCGTCCACTTCGGCTATCTCGACGGGCAATCCAAGCATGAAGTCACCGAGCAGTCCATTGAATCCAACGCCAAGATTATTGAGAAAACCGGCGAAGAAGCCGCGGTCCTGCTGAAAAACGAAGGGGGTGCGCTGCCCTTGAAAGCAGCCGACTTGGACAACGTGGTCCTGATTGGGCCGACTGCGCGTCAGGTGGACTCGATCGGCCTGAGTGGCGAGCGCTCGTTGGGTATGCCGCAGCGCGAAGTCGGCCCCTGGGAAGCGTTGAAGAAGATCACCGGCAACACCAACATTCAGCTCGCCGTGGATGATGACATGACCGGTACGCCCATCCCGTCCAGCGCACTGAGCCACGAAGGGAAACCGGGCCTGGTGCGGTCTGGCAAAGGGTCCGAGCAGACGGACGCAACCGTCAACTTCACCAGCGAGGGCGGCAATGCGCTGCCCGTGAATTCCACACTCAATTGGAAAGGCACGCTGACCGTTCCCGCCGCGGGTACCTATTGGCTCTACCTGCAAGCCCTCGGCACCAACGCCAACTTCTCCATCGATGGCAAACGCGTTGCCGGCACAGGCGCCTTCCAGGGCGGTGTGCATGGCGACATTCTGCAAGCCAACCACGATAACGCCGTTCCCACGGTTGATGGATTAGACGATGTGCGCCGTTCCGTCGAACTCGCGGCCGGTCCTCACGCTCTGGAGATCAAGATCACTCCCGATACCTCCGCCGCGCCGGTTCAGCTGCGCTTGAGCTGGTACACACCCGCGCAACGCAAGGCCGATCACGAAGCCGCCATCGCCGCTGCCAAGAAAGCCAAGGTCGCGGTCGTCTTCCTCTGGACGCGTCTGACGCCGGTCTTCGGATTGCCGGGCGAGCAGAACAAACTGGTAGAAGAAGTGGCCGCTGTCAATCCCAACACCATCGTCGTGCTCAACACCAGCCAGCCCGTGGCTCTGCCCTGGGTGGACAAGGTGAAGGCGGTTCTTGAGATGTGGTGGCCAGGCGATGAAGGCGGCTGGGCCACAGCCAACCTTCTCGCCGGCAAGACCAGCCCCGCCGGACGTCTGCCCGTCACCTGGGGCAAGTCTCTCGCCGACTATCCCGCCACCGATCCGAAGCACCCGGAGCGCTCCGGCAAAGGCGTCGACGGCAAGACTACCTATAGCGAAGGCGTGAACGTCGGCTATCGCTGGTTCGACAAGGAGAACATCAAGCCGCTGTTTGCCTTCGGTCACGGCCTGAGCTACACCACGTTCGACTACTCCGATCTGAAGGTGGAAAAGTCTGCCGACGGCGGCCTTGAAGTCAAAGTGCATATCAAGAACACCGGCAGTGTGGATTCAGACGAAGTGCCGCAGGTCTACTTGGGCGCACCGAGCGAGATTCCCGCCGGCGTGCAGTTCCCTGTCCGCGCGCTGGCCGCGTTCGATCGCATCCGCCTAGGCGCCGGCGAAGGCAAGACCGTCACCCTGCACGTGGAACCGCGGCAGTTGCAATACTGGTCCACCAAGGATGCCGCTTGGAAGACCGCAACCGGAAAACGCACCGTGAGCGTCGGCGCATCTTCGCGCGACCTGCGCGTCGAGCAAGCGATCGACTAACTTCGCTGGGCTGAAACAGAAACGTCGGAGTGGGGGTGTCCCAGGTCGCAAGAGTGAGACCGGGGACACTCGCCACTTGGCGATGGGCCTGAAGCGTTTCCATCCACCTCGCGCCGATCGCGGGGGCTCCGCGAAATCGCGGCGGTTAGCCGAGATCGCGCAGATAGAGCTGAACCATGGTTTGGTTGAGCAGCAAGTGGGCAATCTCTCCAAATATAATGGGCCCCGTAACTCCCCCGGTTGTTTTACCTTCTAGCTTGCCGTAAAGGAAGTTGAGAATGCAGTTGCAGGCAAAGGCCGGCTCGTGCTCCTCCGCCACAATCGCTTTGCCAAAGGCACCAGAGTAGTCCTCGACAGGTTTGGCGAAGCGATAGTCCACCCCAGGAAAGACAGGCGCATATAAATCGACAGTTCCCGCGGCCGCGTCAACGGACTGAAAAGAGACATTGATTGCACTGCCGTTATAGTCTCCGACGAGCGGAAACTCCAGCGGAACTCCCTGGCTGGAGATGTATTCGGCGAGATTAACCGGCTTTCCATCGATCAAGCACTTGCCAACACGGAAGCCCGCTTCTTCGAAGCGAATCAAGCTGCCGGAACCGCTTTCGAAGATATTCACAATCTCCAGATCAACAAGTTTGTTGGCCGGCAATGTGACATGAAGCGCGACGCCGCGGGAGTCGAAGGACATTCCTGTTCTCCCGTTGAAGACTGCCGGCGCCTCCTTGCCGATGCGATCAACACGCACGCCCGCCACCCAGCCTACTACGGGGCGGAGAAGGAAACCGTCGAAAGATGGCGCCCGCTCCGCGAAGGCCTTATGCACTTCAGTGGAGGCAGGCAGCACCAGGAATGTGAAACCGTGGGCGGGCGCTTCCTGGTAAAGATCGGCCAGGTTGTCGGGGCCGTAGTCGGCGGCTTTCACTTCAAGCGCAAACTCCGGCGCTTTGGTCACGAAGACCCGGTCTTCCGACAGGAGGCCGCCCACTTCCGCCATGAAGTAGGGGATGGTTCCGCCTACCCAGTTTCCTCGCGGGAGTTGGCTCAGGGCCTCGTGGCTACCGGCCAGAAACAGCGACTGCCCGGCGGCGATTGCAGATTGCACTTCCGCGATGGAATGCAATTTGGAATTAACAGTGGCAAGCATAGTTCCCTGCTCCTCTTTTCATGAATTTCGCTACGCGAGAATCTTTTCGAATTCGCTGGCAAAGACCTTCTCGTACTGCTTGAAGAACTCATAGGCGCGTGCAGCCAGTTGCTGTATGTTCGCCTGCGACGGATCCCTTGCGAGGCTTATTTCGTTGTTTTTGACAAATAGGTTGATGGCTAGTTTTCCGGAAGTCACAGGCTTTTTCCCTGTCACAATCTGGGTCCAGATTGGATGATTGGCAGCAGGAAGCATCGATCATTTCCCCCCTTTTCCCTTGCGAAAGCAGGCATGCCCCCTATCATTCATCCGGGATTCTTCAGCCCAACACGAGACTTTCGTGGTGCATTTAGAAGCTGGCGTGAGCTGGATCACACCGCAGCCTGGGCGTGACCCGCACCGAGGTTTTTCGTCAAAGCAGAGCATGCCTCTCGACCCTGGACTGGACCATGTAACCCGTGTTTGGAGGGCGGTCATGCATGTGTCCAGCGACGTTGGCGCGCAGACCGTCCGATTTCGGACGGTGGTTTGCGCATTCGCACGCTCCCGGTCTGGTGCGGGCTTGGAAAGATCGAGGCAACTTTCTTTGTATCAGCAGAATAGGGATTCCGAACCAATGGCCGGCAAAATGCGTACAGCGCTCAAAGGGATTACTGCGCCCTGAAGAATTGCGGGAGGATGAATGAGGACACTGATTCAGGACGTGCAGTTTACGCTTCGGCAACTGGCAAAGACGCCGGGATTCACGATCACCGTGCTGCTGACTCTGGCGCTGGGGATCGGCGCCAATGCGGCCATCTTTACGCTGGTGAACGCCATCTTGTTGCGTAACCTGCCCGTGGCAGATCCCAAATCGCTCGTCCGCATTGGAGACAAGGACGACTGTTGCGTGAATGGCGGATGGAACGACGACGGCGACTACTCGCTCTATTCCACGGAAACCTATTCCATGTTGAAGAAGAACCTGCCGGAGTTTGAGGAACTGGCGGCCATGGAGTCAGGGTACGCATGGAGACCGCTCACCGTTCGACGCGCGGGACCACAGACGCAAGCCAAGTCGGTGATGGGCACCTTTGTTTCCGGCAACTATTTCCGCGTGTTTGGCCTCTCGCCCGCCGCGGGCCGATTCTTCAAGGATGCAGACGATCAAAAGGGCGCGGCGATTACCGCCGTGATGAGCTTCGACGCCTGGCAGCAGGATTATGCCGGGGATCCCACCGTGGTCGGCCGCAGTTTCTACGTCAACACCAAGCCCGTTACCGTCATCGGCATCGCGCCGAAGGGCTTTTATGGGGACCGGCTCGATACCAATCCGCCCAAGTATTATCTGCCGATGCAGTCGATGGACCCGGTGATCGGCGCGCCCTATTTCAGCGACCCCGAAGTGGAATGGGCGTACATCATTGGCCGCGTCAAACCCGGCACGTCTCTGCCCACGCTTCAAGCCAAAGCCAGCACGCTTTTGAAGCAGGAGTTCACAGGCTTCAAGATGTTCTCGACAGAGCGCGCCAAAACCTATCTTGCCCGTACGCACGTGACTCTCTCTCCGGGCGGCGGCGGCATTCAGAATATGCAGGACGGCTATAAGGACCATCTCAAGCTGCTCACCTGGATAGCCGCTCTGGTTCTGCTCGTGGCGTGCGCCAACATCGCCAACCTCTTGCTGGTTCGCGGCATGAGCCGCCGCGCGGAGCTTTCCATCCGCTCGGCGCTGGGCGCGCAGCGGGCGCGCATCATCCGCCAGATGCTCACCGAGAGCGTGGTGCTGGCGGGAATGGGCGGCCTGCTGGGTCTCGGGGTCTCCTTCCTAGCGGCGCGCGCCCTGCTCCTGCTGGCCTTTCCTGACCAGCACAACATGCCGCTGAACGCCATGCCCTCCCCGCTCGTCATCGGCTTTGCTCTTGGGTTGTCGCTCGTAACCGGAGCCCTTTTTGGCCTCGCTCCCGCACTGATGGCCTTGCGCGTTCAACCCATTGAAGCGCTGCGCTCGAATGCCCGCACCACTGCCCAAGGTGCGTCCTGGGTCCAGCGCGGGCTGGTGGTGCTGCAGGCGGCGCTTTCGCTGGTGCTGCTCGTGGTTGCCGGCCTCTTTGTGCAAAGCCTGAACAAGGCGCAAAGCACAGATATGCGGCTCGACGCCACCAATCGCTATATCGTCCACATCAATCCGCAAGCAGCCGGATACAAGACAACCGAAGTGGAGGCCCTTTACCGCACCATAGAAGACCGTTTCCACGCGCTGCCGGGTGTGGTGAAGGTCGGGCTGGCCACCTATACGCCGATGGAGGAAAACAACTGGGGGACCGGCGTGAAAGTCCAGGGAGAGACAGACCTACACAAGGGCTCCTCCTGGGTAAAAGGAACTCCCGAGTACTTTGACTCGGTGGGCACGCACGTGGTCATGGGCCGAGGGTTCACTGCGCAGGATGTGCTCGGCGCGCCACCGGTGGCCGTTGTGAATCAGGAGTTCGCCAAGCAGTTTTTCGGCACGCGTAACCCCATCGGCCATCGTTTCGGGGGTTCGGATCCAGGCAAGGACAGCAACTATGAGATTGTCGGCGTCGTCGAGAACACCACGTACACCAGCGTCTACTGGAAGGACCACGCCATGTATTTTGTTCCTCTGACGCAACGTCCGGCGGTCACCGATCCGGACGACACTCTTGAGAAAGATATGTCCATGTATGCCGGAGCGATTGTCATCGAGACTAGCCGGCCTGTTTCCGGTTTTGAAAAGCTCGCCAGTGACACCCTGGGCGGCATCAATCCGAATCTGACGACGGTGAAGTTCCAGACTTTCCAGCAGCAGATCGACGACCGGTTTGTGGAAGAGCGCCTGATTGCACGGCTCACTTCCCTGTTTGGGCTGCTGGCTCTGCTTTTGGCGGCGATCGGGATGTACGGCGTGACCGCGTACACCGTGGCGCGGCGGACGCCGGAGATCGGCATCCGCATGGCGCTGGGCGCGGCTCGGGGACGGGTCATCGGCATGGTCATGCGGGGCGCACTGCTGCAAGCGGCCGGAGGTTTGGGGATCGGTGTACCCCTAGCCATGCTCTGCGTGCGGTTTGTGAAATCGCAGCTTTTTGACATTGCCCGCGTGGACACCATGGTGATGACAGGAGCCATTGGTGTGCTGGTTGCAGCGGCGTGCGTGGCGGGGATGATTCCGGCGCGAAGAGCCGCATCCATCGATCCGGTAAGGGCCTTGCGCGTCGAGTAAGGGGCTGGCATTAGCCGTCGGCACACGGCCGGTATGAACGCTACGAAGCGGCCATGCCAAGTCCAACCAAATTCGCGGCGGCAATGATGACCAGGATACCGGCCCAGAGCAGGCGCACCGGCCGGCTGCCCACGCCGGCCCACTCGCCCAGCGCCAAGCCAACGAGGCCGCCGCAGAGCACGTACATGCTCATGTGCAGCATCCAGTTCACATAAAAGAGCCGCGCCGGCACGTTGGCCGCGCCCCATGCGTAGAAGAAGAACTGCAGATACCAGATAATGCCGGCCGAGGAGGCCAGCACCGCATTCTTGACGATCAGACTGGAAGGTTGCGCCAGGTCGGCGCGCAGCGAAAGCCGTGGGAGCGCGGCAAGGCGGATGAAGCAGTAACTCAGGTTCACGATGGCCCCGCCGCCCATGATGATCACATAACTGGGGAGTGCCGCGTAGAGCGAGTTGACACCCAGGTGCAGAGCTGCTTGCTCCATGGGGCGCGCCGCATCGATGGCGAAGGACATGCCGGAAGAGAAGATGCCGCACAGAATGGCCAGCAGCAGACCGAGCTTGACGTTGAACTCGCGCACCTCGCCGCTCAACAACAACTCCTTTTGATGGCCGGCGTAGGAAACGACGGCTACACCGATGAGGGCAACAAGCACACCGCCGACGGTGAGCAATCCGCCCTTGGTGGTGAACAACATGGCAGCTTGCCCATGAATGAGGGGTGGAATGAGGGTGCCGACTACCAGCGTGACGCCGATGGCGATGCCTATGCCCATCGACATGCCAAGATAGCGCATGGTGAGTCCGTAGCTGACATTGCCAACTCCCCACATGGCGCCGAAGAGCGCCACTTTCAGCAACAGGCTCGGCCCCATGGAGGCGTAGAAGTCGTGAAAGCTGGGCAGAAGAAACAGGCTCACGCCGATGGGCAGGAGGATCCACGAGAAAAACCCGGCGATGGCCCATGTGGTTTCCCACGACCATTTCTTCACTTTTTCAATGGGCGCGTAAAAACAGGCGCCTGACGCGGCGCCGAGCAAATGCCATCCAATGGCGGCGGGAATCGACAAGTGGGTTCTCCCTTTTCAGTAAATCGTTCGATCCAGTGCAGTTAAAAAAGCAACCGCAGATTCTTCGACTCCCCGCGGTCGCTCAGGATGACAGTCCAGCGTGTTGAGGTTACTCGACGCCGACAGTAAAGCTGTAACTTCCGGCAGCTAACTCGTAGCCGGATTGTCCTTCGCGCGTGACTAACTTGGCTAGCTTGCTCGAAGTAAGTGGCGTGTCCTCCAGCTTATACTTGCCTGCCTCGGCCTTGCTCAACGGCAGCCAGCCGGTCGTGTTGGCGGGGATACGGATGTGCCACTGCGCGGTCTTGCCATCGATGGTCCAGTCGGAATGAATCGGGCCATAGGAAGAAACATAGTCGAAGGCAATATGGCCGAGGCGCGCATCGAACACCGGGTGCAGCACCACGGTGTGGAATCCGGCGCTCAACGGCGTCGCATCCACGCCCGCCGCGTAGCGATAGATCCAGTCGGCCACTGCGCCATAGGCATAGTGGTTGTAGGAGTTCATGCTGGGGTCTGCCTTCATCTGGTCGCCGTTCCAGCGCTCCCACATGGTCGTCGCGCCGTGGCCGATCAGATAGCCCCAGGAGGGATACTCGGTGTTCAAGAGCAACTTGTAAGCCAGCTTGATGTGCCCGGCTTTGGTGAGCTCTTCCAACAAATAGGGCGTACCCAGGAAGCCGGTGCCCAGCAACCCGTGGTTGGCTTCGATTTTGTCGGCCAGCTTTTGGGCAGCCTTGGCGCGGAGTGCATCAGGCAGCAAGTTCATGTGCAGCGCCAACACGTATCCGGCCTGCGTGTCCCCGCCTTTGCTCTTGGCATCGGGATTGTTAATCTCACCGAACGGCGAAGGCGTGTTGTCCGCCCCGGGAATAAAGCCATCGTCGTGCACAAACTTCTTCTCGAAGGCAGCGCGAATCTTCTCAAACTGCTGCTTGTACTTTTGCTCGTCCCGGGTGCGGCCGGTGGCGTGCGCCATCTGCTGCATGAGAGTGACGTCGTAAGCCCAGTACGCGGTGGCAATCAGCGGATAATCGGTCTTGCCTTCGGGCGACAGCCAATCGCCAAAGGGAGTGCCGCTTTCGTTCACCCACAGGCCATCGGGGTTGTGCGCATTGATGGCATCGAGATATTTCTCCATCGCCGCCCAGTTCTGTTCAATCACGCTGGTATCGCCGGTCTGGATCCACGAGGTCCAGGGAATGATGACGCCTGCGTCGCTCCAACCCGCGCCGGAGGATGCGAACGGGGTGGCCGTGCCCGGCGAGTAGATGCCGAAGTAAGACGAGCCCGACTGCGTGCCGCGCATGTCGCCGCCAAACTTACGCGAGAAAGAGGTGAGGTTCATGTTGTAGGTGGCGGTGCGCCAGAAGACCTGCGCATCGGCCATCCAACCCAGGCGCTCATCGCGTTGCGGGCAGTCGGTCGGGATGCCGACAAAGTTGGAGCGCTGGCCCCAGACGATGTTCTTCCAGAGCTGGTTAATGAGCGGGCTGCCGGTATCCAGCGTGGCCGTGAAGGGCGCATCCGTGTGGAAGACCAGGCCGCTCACTGATTCCTTGGCAGGAGCCTTGGGCAGTCCGGTGATCTCCATGTAGCGGAAGCCGTGGAAGGTGAACTGCGGCGTGAACTCCTCTTCGCCATTGCCGCTGAGAATGAAGTGGTCGGTGACCTTGGCGGTGCGCAGGTTGTCGATGTAGAGGGTGCCGTCGTCGTTGATAATTTCCGCGAACCGCACCTGCACATCCGTGCCTTCCTGACCCGACAGATGCAGACGCTCCACGCCGGAGAAGTTCTGGCCGAAGTCATACACAAAAACGCCGGGCTTGGGTTCGGTGACGGTCCTGGGAGTCAGGGTGCGCTCGACGCGGATCGGTTCAAAGTCTTGCGCTTCGATGGTCAGCGGTTTGGGATTGATGACAAGGGACGCCTTCCAGGAGGAACTGTTATAGCCTCCGGTATCCCAGCCGGGCGTAGCTTTTCGCGCATCCTGCGTCTCGCCGTCGTAAAGTTCGGAGGTGAGGATGCTGCTGCCGTAGGCCAGCCAGGTGTTATCGGTGGCCACCCACTCCACGCTGCCGTCGGCGTATTCGATGCGCAGCTGCGCGTTGAGCGCGGGAGGCGTGTCGCCATAGTTGTTAGGCTGCTGGAACCACTCCAGCGGCGTCTCGTACCAGCCAGGAGCAAGCAGCGCACCCAGCGCGTTCTCGCCTTTCACCACCTGCGTGGTGACATCGTACGTTTGATACTTCACGTGCTCGCGGTAGTCCGTCCAACCCGGAGCAAGGATCTGGTCGCCGACCTTATCCCCATTGAGGATCAACTGGTAGTCTCCGAGCGCGGTGGCATAGACGCGCGCTGATTTGACCGGCTTCTCCACATCAAAAGTCTGCCGCAAAGCTTTGACCGTATCGGGAATCCAAGGATGGCCTAGCGGGGCGCTGTCTGCTCCCGGGGGCTGCGACCAAACAACGGCGGCCTTCCAACTGCTGTCGTCGAAGTCTTTTTTCTGCCAACCGGCTGCGCCCTGCGCTGACGACTTCCACGAAGTGTCGCTGGCAAAGGCAGCGGTGGTTCCATCGGCATAGTTGACCACCAGCGTGGCTATCATCGGCGGCTTGTCCTGGATGGGCACGCCGTTCGGGTTGTCCAGATAATGCACCGTCTCAATGGAGACGGTGTTCGCGCCGTCGCCGAGCTGTTTGGTCACATCGGCGCGGACAAATTTCTTCCACGGCATTTGCTTGTAGGGTGGAAAGGGATTGGCGGCAAGCACCTGTGTGCCATTCACCCAGGCCGATACCGTGTCTTGCCCGGTGGCGTAGAGCGTGGCGCTGGTCACGGGTTTGGAAAGGGTGACCGTATGCCGGTAATCCACATGCTGCTCGCCCTTCTTCTCCGGGGACAACGCTGCTGCGTCGGGACTGGTGACCCAGGCAGCAGGCGCGTGGCGCACGGCGTCTTCCTCCGGCGTTTCGTAGCCGATCCATGCCGCGCGCCAGCCCTCGGGCGTCACCAGGCCTGCCTCCCACCAGGAGGTGGGACTTGGCGGATACGCCTTGCCCGCCGCGCCCCAGAGTTTCACCTGCCAGAAATAGCGCTTGCTGGGCTCGATGGGCGGCCCGGCGTAATGCACGTTCAGGCTTGCGTCCGATTCCACACGGCCGCTGTCCCACACATCGCCCTTGCCGGCGCCGAGCGCCGCTTCGCTCGAAGCCACCAGCACCTGGTAGGCGGTCTGCACTGCGCCCCGAGTGGCATCCTGCAAGCGCCAGGAGAAATGCGGAGCCGGATCGTCGATCCCTAAAGGGTTCTGCAAGTCGTCGACACGCAATTCTGCGGGACCCACGTTCGCGGAGCCGGCCTCCATCTGTGCGCGCATTGGAACACCTGCGATTCCCAGAATCAGCCCCAAGACAACCAAGCCTGCAAATTTATTTTTCATCGTGTTCGAACCTCGTAAATCGAAGCCTGACTATTGTGCAGCCTGCTCAACCCGATTGGGAAGCTCCTTGAAAGGGCAGAGACGGGCGGGTTTGTTTATCAAATGAAACTGTTTTCCAGACGGATGAACCTTACCGAAGCCACGCCTCCTTTGTCAAAGCCATTTGTCACGCCCTTCTGTGTTTCCGCAGAGCCGCTTCAACATTCCCAGCCATTACACTTCCTCCATGGCTCTCCGTCTCTACGCCGCCACCACCAGCCAGGGAAAGCTGCGCGACTTTCGTACCGCTGCCTTCGCCTTCGGTGTGTCTCTCGGTCCCCTTCCGCACCTCGCCACGCTGGCTGCCCCCGAAGAAGATGGAACCACGTTCACGGCCAATGCAATCCTGAAGGCGATTTACTATTCGCGCTTCGCTCCGGGTCTCGTCGTGCTCGCCGATGACTCGGGCCTGGAGGTGGACGCGTTAAACGGCGCGCCGGGCGTCCGTTCGGCTCGGTTCGCCGCCGACTCCGGCCTGGTCGACTCTCCCGATGCGAACGACAACACCGATGTCTGGAACAACATGGTGCTTTTGCAAAGGCTCTCCGCCGTTCCGCCGGGACTTCGCGGCGCACAGTACCGCTGCGTTCTGGCAGCTGCTCGCAACGGCGAGGTGCTCCATACCGCGGAAGGCTCGGTGGAGGGCATGATTCTGGATGCGCCGCGCGGCACCGGCGGCTTCGGCTACGATCCGCTCTTCTTCCTGCCCGCGTTGAACAAGACGATGGCCGAGCTTGATCTCGAAACCAAGCTCTCGTTGAGCCATCGCGGGCGGGCTCTAACGCAGTTGCTGCCCTTGCTCACCGCTTAAAGAGCGACAAGGACCTTCCCACAGGGGCTCAAGCCCGCGCTCGTTTCTTGGTGATTTGTGGCATGCCTGAAGTCATGCCCTGTTACAGAGCCTTCGAACGCTCAGTCGTTTTGCGTTACAAAGCGCGATGTTCTGCCCGGGCACTGGCCAAAATCGACACCGACCTTCCAGCAGGTGAAAGGCTTTGCGTGCCGTGGGTTGACGAGCGTATGACCGGACTCCAATAATGCAACTGCAACAATGCAACAACTTGCGTCTCTCAATCTGATACCGCCAACCCTTTAACCTGTCCCGGAACCCGGTGTTCAACCGACAGAACCCCGACCGCGTTAGGAGCCGACAACGTTATGGCCACTGCTCAACAACCCGCCGCGCCTCAAGTTCACCGCGGTGTCCAGCCTATCCGTGCCGGCAAGGGGTACACCTTCGTCCTGCGCAAGCTGCATTCCCTGCTGGGCATCATTCCCATCGGCGCCTTCCTGATTGAGCACCTGCTGTCGAACTTCGAGGCGTTGAAGGGGCCGGCCGCTTACGGCGCGCAGGTCAAGTTCCTCAACAGCCTGCCGCTGGTGCGCGTGCTGGAGTGGGCGTTCATCTTTCTGCCCATCCTCTATCACGGCCTGTACGGGGTGTGGATCTGGCTGCGCGGCAAATCGAACATTGTGTACTACCCGTGGGCCGGGAACTGGTTATACGTGGCCCAGCGCTGGACCGGCCTGATCGCCATCCTCTACATCGGGCAGCATGTCTACCGGCAGAGATTCTCCGGCGTGAGCCTGCCCGAACATCCCGGCGCGGCCTTTGCCAAGGTGCAGCACGAGCTGGCTAACCCGTGGATGCTGGCCGTCTACGTCATCGCGATGATCGCCATCTGCTGGCACTTTTCCTATGGCATCTGGCTCTTTGCAGCCAAGTGGGGCATCACGCCCGGTGAGACAGCCCGCAAGCGCTTCGGCTATGTCTGCGTGGGATTGGGCGTGGTGTTGGTGGTGATTGGGTTGTCCAGCATCTGGGCGTTTATCGAGCCGCAGTACAAGGATGCGCCGGAGGATGTGGCACCGGTGGTCGGTCATTTGACCGCTCCCTCTCAACCGGACTACCTACCAACGGCGTTTTCTTCGTGAGCGAAGCCGAAGGATCCGCGGTTGCGCTCCTTCAATGAACAAGCACAGCAGCTGGAAAGATTACGGAAGACCGATCCGGATCACGGATCACGACAAAGGAAGACTTCATGGCGGCACCAAAGATCATCGTGGTTGGCGGAGGGCTGGCCGGGCTCGCTGCAGTTATCAAAATCGCGGAAGCCGGCGGCAACGTCGACCTGTTCTCGATTGTCCCGGTCAAGCGCTCGCACTCGGTTTGCGCGCAAGGCGGCATCAATGCCGCCAAGAACCTGAAGGGCGAGGGCGACACCACCGCACAGCACTTCGACGACACCATTTACGGTGGCGACTTCCTGGCCAACCAGACACCGGTCAAGGCCATGTGCGAGGCGGCGCCGGGCATCATCGACTTGCTGGACCGCATGGGCGTGCCTTTCAACCGCACTCCCGAGGGGCTGCTCGACTTCCGCCGCTTTGGCGGCACGCTGTACCACCGCACCGCTTTCGCGGGGGCTACCACCGGGCAGCAGTTGCTCTACGCGCTCGATGAGCAGGTGCGCCGCCACGAGGCCGATGGCAAGGTGAAGAAGTACGAGGGCTGGGAGTTTCTCTCCGCCATCCTCGACTCCAAAGGCGTGGCCCGCGGCATCACCGCCCTGGACCTGCGCACCATGGAACTGAAAGCCTTCCCGGCCGATGCGATTATTCTGGCGACGGGCGGCAATGGGGCGCTGTTTGGCAAGAGCACGAACTCGGTGGTCTGCACGGGTTCGGCGCAGTCGGCGGTCTTCCAGCAGGGCGTGTATTACGCGAACGGCGAGTTTATCCAGGTACATCCCACCTGCATTCCCGGCGAAGACAAGCTGCGCCTGATGTCGGAGTCGGCGCGCGGCGAAGGCGGCCGGGTGTGGGTCCCGCGCACTGCCGGCGACAAGCGCCCGGTGAAGCAGATTCCCGAAACCGAGCGTTGGTATTTTCTCGAGGAGTGGTATCCCAAGTACGGCAACCTGGTGCCGCGCGACGTAGCCACACGCGCCATTCACAAGGTGGTCTATGAGCACGGCCTGGGCCTTGATGGACAGCCCATGGTCTATCTCGACCTCACCCACATCGACCGCGCCACGCTGGACCGCAAACTGGGCGGCATCCTGGAGATCTACGAGAAGTTTGTCGGCGTGGACCCCCACGACGAGCCCATGAAGATCTTCCCCGGCATGCACTACACCATGGGCGGCATCTGGGTGGACTTCAACCAGATGACCAACGTTCCCGGCATCTTTGCCGCCGGCGAGTGCGAGTATCAGTACCACGGAGCCAACCGTCTGGGCGCCAACTCGCTGGTCAGCTGCATCTACGGCGGTTTCCAGGCCGGCCCCAACGCGGTGCGCTATGCCAAGAGCCTGCCTGCCGCGGAGGGAGATGGCGGAGCGGCTGCCGAGATTGCCCGCCAGGCCGAAATCAACGCCAAGCTGCTGAAGAACGAAGGCACCGAGAATCCCTTCCGCCTCTGGCGCGAACTGGGCGAAACCATGACCGAGCATGTGACGGTCATCCGCTACAACAAGGGACTGAAGAAAGCCGACGACAAGATCGTGGAACTGCTGGAGCGGTACAAGAAAGTTAATCTCTCCGATCGCAGCCAGTGGGCCAACACCAGCTTCGCGTTTGCGCGCCAGTTGAAAAACATGCTCGAGCTGGCGCGGACTGTGGCGTTGGGTGCCCTGCTGCGGGACGAATCGCGCGGCGCGCACTACAAGCCGGACTTCCCCGACCGCAACGACGAGCGCTTCCTGAAGACGTCGAAAGCCAGCTTCACCGACGCCCAGGAAGGTCCGAAGATCGAGTACGAAGAAGTGGATACGCAGTACATCAAGCCGCGCCCACGCCGTTACGACGCCACCAAATAATTCTCCATGGAGGGAGCAGGGGCCTTCAGGACCCTGACCTTCGAACGAAAACAGGCTTGGGGCTTTAGCCCCGGAAAGAACTCTTCCACAGGACATGAATTGTTGCACGTGAAGGCGTATGGCTAGGAAAGTATGGATTGGGATTCTCGGATTCGGGCTGTTCCTCTTCGTAATGCTCGACCTCGGATTGGTCTGGTATCTGGTAGATTCCAAACCCGGAGTTCGTGGCTACGGGGCACTTCTGATTCCAATTTTTGCAACTTGGCAGGTTTACATCGCGTTGAAAAAGCGCATTGACTCCAAGCCGGAAGACCGGATCGTTGAACACGGAATACAAGACTGAAGAGGGACCGAAAACATCATGGCAACCAAGACCGTATCACTCGAAATCAAGCGCCAGGCCAGCCCCGATGCACCCTCTGTGTGGGAGAAGTTCGAGCTCCCGTGGCGACCGGGCATGAATGTCATCTCCGCCATGATGGAGATTGCCGCCAATCCGGTCACCGCCGATGGGCAGGACACGACACCGATCACGTACGACTCCAATTGCCTGGAGGAAATCTGCGGGTCCTGCGCCATGCGTATCAATGGCAAGGCGCGCATGGCCTGCTCGGCCCTGGTGGACAATCTGGAGCAGCCCATCAAGATTGAGCCGCTGTCGAAGTTCCCCTTGGTGCGCGACTTGCAGGTCGACCGCTCGGTGTTGTTCGAGAATCTGAAGGCGGTGAAGGCCTGGGTGCCGATTGACGGCACTTACGATCTGGGCTCGGGTCCGCGCGTGTTTCCGCAACAGCAGGAGGCCAGCTACCCGCTGTCGAACTGCATCAGTTGCTGCTGCTGCATGGAGGTGTGCCCGCAGTTCAACGACGACACCGGCTTCGTCGGCGCGGCCACCATTGCCCAGGTCAAGTTGTTCAACGACCACCCCACCGGCAAAGTTTTCAAGGAAGACCGTCTGCGCGCTCTGGCCGGCGATGGCGGCGTGCAGGAGTGCGGCTTCGCGCAGAATTGCGTGGAGGTTTGCCCCAAGGGCATTCCGCTCACAAACGCCATCTCCGACGTCAGCCGCGACGTGCTGATCCAAAAGGCGAAGGACTTTTTGCGCAGCTAGGCTTTCCTGCAGACCTCCGTGCCCCATCCATTCCGCAGCTTCATCGCGGAATGGGTGGGAAACCAAAAAAATCCAGGACAGCACTATTTTCCGAACTTCCTGCCGGGAGAACGACCAGCCTGACAGGATGCCTAGACTCAAGCCGCCGGTTTGAGCCACTCCGCAACTGCCTGGGGATTGCGGGCGATCACCGTCAGATAGGCCCGTGCCGGCGCATCGGGATTTTTGCGGCACTGTTCCCAATCGCGGAGTGTGCCGACCGGAATGCGGTAGGTTGCCGCGAATTCTTCCTGGGTCATGCTTAGACTTTCGCGAAGCCGTTTCACATTCGGAACAGGGATCAGACCTGGAATATCGTAGACCGGAACCGGAACAGTATCTGGATCGGAAAGCGTAGCCGCTCGAATCTGCTCATCTGTGATCGCATCCACAGCCGCCCAGTCGGTATCCGTCTCCGGATAAGGCTCTCCTGGCTCATGGTCGACCGAAATAATACCAATTTGTTTCATCTCCATCAGCCTTTCTTACCGAAATGATTCGAATTGAGTTGAGTTTCCGAACCGTGCTTACGACGACAAGGATTTGCTTCCTGCCCTTGCCGAGAGTCACATTGCGCTCCTCGCCATAATCAAACCGATCGTCGATTCGAAAATCCCTGTTCGGGTCCTGAAGCGCAGGAATCCCATCGCTTAATCCCAAACCATGCTTGCGACGGTTCAAGGCATCCTTGGCGGGATCCCATGTGTACCGCATGGCGGAAGTATACGGCTAAGCCGTAGTCGCGTCAATCGATGTGTGGCGCTATCTCAGGGCAATCGCATTTGAAAGAACCTGTTTTTGCATTTGAAGGAAAACGCCGCTTAGGAAGCACGGAGGATGCCGAAAACCTTTCGACAGGCCCTCGGGACAAGGCAGGGGCTGAAGCCCAACCTCTAGTTTGGGCCGCTTTGCGGCCCGACTGAAGTCGTGCCCTTGTTACAAAGCTGTCTTCAAGGCGATCTTTGCCTTAGCCTGAGGCGGTAGCCCTGGCCGCTATCTCCTTTACATTGGCCTTGCGTTTTCCACTTTTGACAAACCGATCTGAAGGAGCGACCATAGGCGAAGAAAAGGCGAAATTGCAATGCCCTCCGCTTCGGCCCTCCGCCTCCAGATCGAACATGCTCTTGAACACCGCTTCCCGGCCGCGCTGACCCCGGTGCAGCGGACGATCCGGGAGACCGCGGCCACCGGCATTGCCGCCGTGGACGACCTTTTGCAGGGAGGCTTGCCCGTAGGAGCCATCAGCGAAATCACCGGGCCGGTTTCCTCGGGACGCACCAGCCTGGCGCTTGCCTTCCTTGCCGCCCGTACCCAGGAGGAGCGTGTCTGCGCCTGGGTGGATGCGCACGATGCTTTCGACTCCGAATCCGCCGCCGCCAATGGAGTGGCGCTGCGCCAGCTGCTATGGGTGCGCTGCCGCCGCAGTCAGGCCGGGCTGCCCAAACCGGCTTCCACGGCTCGCACCTGGGCGCGCCCTGATTTCCTCCATCTGGATCAGGCGCTGCGCGCCACTGACCTGCTGTTGCAGGCCGGCGGCTTTGCGGCCATCGTGCTCGACCTCGCCTCCACTCCCGCCGAGTACAGCGCGCGCATTCCCATGGCCACCTGGTTTCGCTTTCGCCAGGCTGCCGACCGAACGCGCTGTTCCCTGCTGGTGCTGGGCCAGGAGCCCATGGCCCAATCGAGCGCCGCTGTGGTGCTGACCTGCACACGCCCAGAATCCCCGCCTGCATTCCAGACGGTTTTCGCCGGCTGCACCTATGAAGTGAGAACCGGCCGCGTTGCCGCCCACCCAAGCACCCCATTTCTCGCCACGCAGCGCAAGCCACCGGCCTCCACCTGGTCGGCGAACGCCGCATGGCAACGGGAGACAAGCGCATGACCGCACCCCTCTATGCATGTATTTACGCTGAAGAATTTCCGGCCCAGGCTTTGCTTCGGCTGCGCACCGATCTGGCTGTGCAGCCGGTGGCTGTCCTGGGAGGCCGGCCGCCCCTGGAGACGGTTTGCTCGCTCAACCGCCTGGCGCGGATGAAGGGCGCAACGCACGGCATGACGCGCCTGGAGTGCGAGACGATTCCCGATCTGCACTTGCTTACCCGCTCGCTGGAAACCGAGGCTGCCGCCCGCGCCGTGATGCTGGAATGCGCGGCTCAGTTCTCGCCACGGGTTGAGTCCGTCAGCGAGGAAAACGCCTGTGCCTGTGTGCTGGATATTGCCGGAACGGAGCGACTGTTTGGCCCGCCGCGCACGCTGGCCGAGCGGCTGCGCGAGGCGCTCACCGCCGCGGGGCTGCGTGCGTCCATCGCCGTCAGCGCCAACTTCGATGCGGCGCGTTTAAAGGCTGCCTCCGCCCGTGGCATCACCGTGATTCCACCGAGCCACGAAGCAATTGCGTTGAGCGGACTTTCTTTGTCCGTGCTCGGATTAAGCGAAGACTACGCGGAGACGCTGGCGACGTGGGGCATCCGCACCCTGGGCGAGTTGGCGGCGCTGCCCGCGTCCGACATGGTGGCGCGGCTTGGCCCGCAGGCTGCCGACTGGCGCAAGATTGCTCAAGGGGTGTTGCCGCATACCTTTCAGCCCATCGAAGATCCATTTTCGCTCGAGGAGTTTTGCGCCTTCGAGACGCCTGTGGAGCAGATTGACTCCCTGTTGTTCGTGGGGGCGCGCATGATCGATTGCCTGGCCGCACGTGCCGGCGCGCATGCTCTTTCCCTGGCTTCTCTCGACCTGCACATGCAACTCGATGGCGGACGAACTTATCGACGCGCGATCCGCCCCGCATTGCCCACGGTGGATCGCAAGTTCCTGCTCAAGCTCTTGCAACTGGAAGTTGCCGCGCATCCGCCGGAAGCCGCTGTACTGTCTCTCGCGCTCAGTGCACAGGCCGGACAATCGAGCAAGGTGCAGCTTGGCTTGTTCGCGCCACAAACCCCGGAGCCTTCGCGCCTCGACGTAACGATTGCCCGCTTAAAGGCGATAGCGGGAGAAGACCGCGTGGGCTCGCCGGTGCTCGAAGACACTCATCGGCCGGGCAGCTTCCGCATGGAGAGCTTTGCGGTCACGCAATCGGCATCGGCGCAGGCCATCGGGTCTTGCACTCCGCGCATGGCTTTGCGCCGCGTTCGTCCACCGGCGCAAATCCGCATGCAGCTGGCAGAGAGCAAACCCTCCGCTTTTCGCGATCGCGAGCAAAGCTATCGCGTGGCGGAAGCGTACGGTCCATGGCGCAGCAGCGGATGCTGGTGGTCCACCGAGCCTTGGGACAGCGAAGAGTGGGACGTGCTGGCCGAATCCAACAGCGGATCCTCGATTGCCTGCCTATTAGTGCGCGACTGCGCGCAAAACCAATGGCAGTTAGAGGCGTATTACGACTAGTTTTTTGACCGTGCGAAGTTGTATTAGATCCGTGCCCCGTCCTTTCCGCTTCTTTCTGCGGAAAGGGCGGGAAACCTCGGACCCGAGGGTGTGAATTCAACCGGTCAGAGAACCAGGTTTTTGACCGTCGATTTCTTACCCTTGAGGTTTCAGGCTTCCCGCCCTTCCGCAAAAAACGCGGAAGGACGGGGCACGGAGATAGTTCAACATCACGCGGCCAGAAACCTAGTTACTCGGCATACATTCTACAAGTTTAGATAACAAACGAATTGTGTCCTATCGGGTTTACCATGCAGCGGGATCAGGAATACATCGAGCTCCACGCGGCCAGCGCCTTCAGCTTTCTGGGCGGGGCTTCGCAACCAGAGGCACTGATCGAGCGCGCGTCCGAACTCAGCATGCCGGCACTGACGCTCGCCGATCGCAATGGACTTTACGGCGCCGCTCGCTTCCATACCATGGCCAAAAAGACGGGCGTGCGTGCGCATATTGGCGCGGAGATCGCCGTGAGCTCTTTAGGCAATCAGCTTACGCCGCCGCCTTGGCTGCCGCATCAGTTCCCTGCCCAGCCTGCGCGCCTGCTGCTGCTGTGCGCGTCGCGCACCGGCTATCAAAATTTGTGCCAGCTCATTACGCGCTTCAAGATGCGCGAAGCTACCAAAGGCGAAGGCGCGGCAACCTGGGACGATCTGGAAGAATTCTCGGCGGGACTTATCTGCCTGACCGGGGGCGACGAGGGTCCGTTGGCTGCTGCGCTTGCGCAGCAAGGTCAATGTCGCGCCTCAGAGTTATGCGAACGTATCACTTCGATATATGGGAGTGGTAACTTGTATATCGAGCTACAGCGCCACAAACTTAGAGACGAAGAGTGCCACAACCAGTCCCTGCTCAGTCTCGCCACTTCTCATAACTTGCCAATCGTCGCTACCAACGGCGTGCGCTATGCAACGGAGAACGACCGAGAGATTCTCGATGTGTTGACCACCATCCGCCATCACACATCGCTGGACAAGGCCGGCCGCCTGCTCGCAGCAAATACCTCCCGCAGTCTTCGCCCTGCGCACTCGATGGCAGCACTCTTCGCCGACCTACCCGAGGCCATCGCCAACACGCGATTGATCAGCGACCGGCTGGAATTCACGCTGGACAACCTGGGCTACCAGTTTCCCCGCTATCCTGTGCCCGCGGGCCAGACCATGGATAGCTTTCTGGCTGAGCGCGTGGAAGAAGGAGTGTGCAAACGCTATGGCTTGCCGACCAAGCGGGGCTTGTTGGACAAGGCACGGGCCCAAGTCAAGCACGAACTCAAGCTCATTGCCAAGCTGGGCTTTGCCGGCTACTTCCTCATCGTGTGGGACCTGGTGCGCTACTGCCAGCGGCACGGCATTCTGGCGCAGGGGCGCGGCTCGGCGGCCAACTCCGCCGTTTGCTATGCGCTGGAGATTACGGCGGTCGATCCGGTGGGCATGGAGTTGCTGTTCGAGCGCTTTCTCAACGAGAATCGCGGCGAGTGGCCCGACATCGATCTCGATCTGCCTTCCGGCGATCAGCGCGAGCAGGTGATTCAATATGTCTACGAGCGCTATGGGCAACTGGGCGCGGCGATGACGGCGAATGTGATCAGCTATCGCGGCCGTTCCGCCGCGCGCGAAGTGGGCAAAGCGCTGGGCTTTACGGAAGATCAGCTTGCGCGACTGGCCGGGCTGGTGGGCCACTGGGAGTGGCGCGGCGCCAACGACACCATGGCACGGCATTTTGAGCAGGCAGGCTTCGACGCGCGGCATCCACGCATCGCGCATTATCTTGACCTGTGCATGCGCATGCAGAACCTGCCCCGGCATCTGGGGCAGCATTCCGGCGGCATGGTGATCTGCGCGGGCATGCTCAACCGCGTGGTGCCGCTGGAACGCGCGTCGATGCCCGGCCGCACCGTGATTCAGTGGGACAAGGAAGACTGCGCGGACATGGGCCTGATCAAGGTGGACCTGCTGGGGCTGGGCATGATGGCCGTGTTGCAGGATTCCATCGAGCTGATTCCGCGCCACTACAAGAAAGAGATCGACCTGGCCGCATTGCCGGAAGATCCGCTGGTGTATCAAACGTTGTGCCAGGCAGATACCGTGGGCATGTTCCAGGTGGAGAGCCGGGCGCAGATGGCGTCCATTCCGCATAACGCGCCGGTGCGCTTCTACGACCTGGTGGTGCAGGTGGCGATTATTCGTCCTGGGCCGATTGTGGGCAAGATGATGCACCCGTATATGCGGCGGAGGCAGGGCAAGGAGGAGGTGACGTATCCGCATCCCTCGCTGGAGCCGGTGCTGAAACGGACCTTAGGGGTCCCGCTATTTCAGGAGCAGCTACTGCGCATGGCCATGACCGTGGCGAGTTTTACCGGCGCCGAAGCAGAAGAGTTACGCCGCGCCGTGGGCATGCGGCGATCTATGCAGCGCATGAAGGACCTGGAAGGCCGCCTGCGTGGCGGCATGACCCGCAACGGAATTGGCCCGGAGGCGCAGGACAACATTGTGCAGGGCATCAGTTCGTTTGCCATGTACGGCTTTCCCGAGTCGCATGCAGCCAGCTTTGCGCTCATTGCCTATGCGTCTGCATATCTCAAGGTGCATTACCTGGCGGCGTTCACTTGCGGACTGCTCAACAACCAGCCCATGGGCTTCTACTCGCCCGCGGTGCTCATCAAAGATGCGCAGCGCCATGGATTGCGGGTGCGGCCCATTGATGTGCAACGGTCCGATTGGCTCTGCACGCTGGAGGCGGAGAAGAACGGCTCTATTTCCTTGCGTATGGGTTTGAATTACGTGAAGGGACTGCGTCAATCGTCGGCGGAGGCGCTGTTGGCTGCGCGATACGACGGCAGTGCCTCGGTCGACGCATTGGCCACACATGTGCCGCAACTGAACCGCAAGGAACTGGTGGCGCTGGCGCGCGTGGGGGCTCTCAATTCGTTGGAACAGGTGGACCATCGGCGCGATGCGTTATGGCAGGTGGAACAGGCCGGCAGGCCCGTGGGACCGCTTTTGCGCAGCGCTGGGCCGGCTCAGACAGAAGAGCCGAATCCGCTCCGAAAAATGTCGAATGACGAGCGGGTAGCTGCCGATTATGCAGGAACCGGGATCACGACGGGGCCGCATCCCATGGCATGGCAACGCGCCGCCTTACAACGGAAAGGCTTCCGATCAGCCCAGGATCTGGAACATGGATCTAGCCAGCAGCAGGTGCGGATCGCAGGCCGCGTCATCTGCAGGCAACGGCCCGGAACGGCCAAAGGCTTTGTCTTTCTCTCCGTCGAAGATGAAACCGGCATTGCCAATGTCATCGTCACGCCCGATGTGTTCGAGCAGAACCGGCTGATCGTAACGCGGAGCCGGTTCCTGGCCATCACCGGTAAGCTGCAGAACCAGGATGGGGTGGTCCACGTCAAAGCACAGCGGTTGGAGCCGTTCGCACTCGAGATGCAGCGCGGCGATCACGATCTCGGACGCGCGTGGAGATGAACCTCCGCACGCGCCCAACGCGTCGAACTGGGCGTGCACAAATCGGTCAACGCCCCGGTCTCACAGACGAGACCGGGGGCACCCGAGCGATCTCAAGGGTTCAGCGAACCCAACCGGAGATCTACCACCACTCCATCAAACGGCCGGAAGAGACTTTGGCGCTGCTAGCCGGCTTGGGCGTCCGCAGCAACAGCACCGGGCAATGCACCAGCTTCATCACCTTCTCGGCGATGGACCCGAAGACCAGGGGATGCCATCCCGTGAGCCCGTGGGTGGAAATGACCACCAGGTCAGCCTTTTCACTCTCCGCAACCTCCAGGATGGCGCTGGCCACATCGTCCCCGACTTCGACGCTGGAAGTTACCTTGATGCCCCGCCCCGTCAAGTCGGTGAGGACTGCCGCAAAATGATGCTCGGCAGCTTTGCGACCTTCTTCGAGGAACTTGCTCTCGGGAATGAAGTCCGGCAAGGTTGCGGAGGGAAAGATCGGGATCACGTGCGTAATGTGGATCGCGGCTCCGAAATGCAGGGCCAGATCCGCGGCCGACTCAAGGGCCGCATGGGACGACGGGCTGAAGTCAATGGGCACCAAAATTTTGGTAGGGATGGTACTGTTGCTATTTGCTTCGGGCATTCCATTCTCCTTGCCGCTCCCGGCACGGGATCGACGGCTCAATTTTCGCCCCTAATCATAGCAAGCCCACACAGCCATCCACGCGTGACCGGGAGCACACCACCTGGGCATCCAACCCAGCGATTCTAGCGTGCCCAACTCTCGCAAAGCTGAGTCAGACTGACCAGGTTCCTTGCCAATCCGCTATCCCTCGGCTTCCTCTCTGCCCGGAAACAGCGGCCTCGCCCCTTTGCTCCTGCCGGGCAAACCTGCGCCCATCAAGCGAGGCCGACGCTCTACCGGGGCCAGCGCCAGCGCCGTCTCCACCAAAACCCACAGATCACTTCTCAGGGTCGCTCTTTCCAGGTATGACGCCGAAAGGCGCACCTTGTCCGGAATGATGACGGTCTTCATGTAGAGATCCTGATTCGCTACCAGCGACAGGTTCTCCTCTTCGCGGCAATACTTGAGCGTGGCCGGATCGGTCAACCCGGGAAGCACCCGCAAGAGCGGAAGATAGGCCTGCTCGAAACCTTCCGTCAGTTCCGGAAGTACCGGCCGCGGACCCACGAGGCTCATGTCGCCGACCACGATATTCCACAACTGCGGCAACTCATCCACTTTGTACCACCGCAACCAGCGGCCAACCCTTGTCACACGGCTGTCGGCCCCCAGCGTATAACCCGGTCCCTCGCTGCCCTTCCGCATCGTCCTGAGCTTCCAGATGCGGAACAGCTTGGATCCTCGTCCGATCCGCTTCTGCGAAAAGAAAACTGGACCTGGCGAATCCAGCTTAATGAGAAGACTCGCGACGACCAGGATCGGCCATAAGACCAAGAGCAGACCGCTTGCAAACAGGAAATCCACTATGCGCTTTTGCACAAAACCCTCCAGCGGCGAGTCTCGCTCGATTCAAAAGAACCGAACGGCGATCGCCTGGATCCAGAGCGGCGTGGGATGGATAAGCAGTCAACGGACACAAGGTTTCGAAGGCCCGCCTGTTCTCCATCTAGCTCTCGCATGTCACCGCGCTCAATCTTCTGCACAGAACGCATGCCGAAGGTGTTGTGTTTCGGCCGGGGAGAGGAAAGATCAGCTGTCTTATGGGACCGCAATCCGTTGCGCGAAGTCAACGAGGAAGCCTGCGGAAATTAGCTCTTGAGAATTACTTTGGAACAAGGAACTTTAGAAACTTGCGAGCGACGGCTTCGTTTGGGGTTGCCGGCGCCTTATCGCCGTTCCCCGGAGAAATAAACAACCACGGCGCCGACTACGGCTGCGGAGGCGAGTATCGGAATCAGGATTCCCAGCGAGCTGGCGGAGCTGAGCCAGCTTGCGGAACTTTGTGCATCCAGATGCAGAGCCGCCGTGCTCGATTGGGCCAGGGCTTGGAGCCATTGCAATCCGTGCCTGGCCTCGGTTGCCGCTAGCAACATCCCTCCCAGCAAGACGACTGACAGAGCAAAGACATATGCTCCGAACAGGGGGCGGCTCACGCGTTCAATCGCCGCATGGCGGCGACGCAGTTGCGCACGCCACCAGATGGCTCCGGGGGCAGGCAGCGCGGCCATGGGTACTGTACAGGCGCGTGCCTGCTGAAAAGCGTGGGTGACCCGCGCCAGTTCCGAGCAGGCATGGCACCCGTCCATGTGGGCGCGCAACTCGTCGGAGCAAGCGTCCGGGTAGTGTCCGCGCGCAAGCAACTCCACAACCTCGGGTTGCCGATGGCAAGCGAAGGGGCTCATGGCTGGCTCCGATAGGGAGCTGATGCAGAGGATTGGGGATGGGTGTCCGGCCCTGGCTCCAGCCGCGTTCCCGTATGCATCCCATGCGGTGCGCCCAGGATCCGCGCGATCTTGCGTCGCGCCCGAAACAGCAGCAAGCGGATACTGGCGCTGGCGAGCCCGGTAATCTGCGCAATCTCACGGTGCGAATAGCCCTCCGCGTGGGCGAGCCACAGAAGCTGCCGCTCCCGCGGACGCATCTGCGCCAAAGCCGGCCCAAGAATTGCCTGAGAATCCGACTGGCGCGATGCATCCCGGGCGGTGAACAGCTCTTCGGGAAGCTCTTCGATCGAGCTCGCGGCCGGGCGCCGCCAATGATCGTGCAGAAGATTGGTGGCGATGCGGAACAGATAGCGCCGAGCCGCCACTTCCCCTTCCGCCAAGGACAGCTCCTTCGGCGAGGCGCAGAGGAACTTCACAAAGCTCTCCTGCATCAGGTCGTCGGCGAGCGCAAAATCCGTCGAGACCCGCGCCAGGTAGGCCCACAGGGGCCGCGCGGAACGCGCATAGAAGGCGGCAAACTCGTCGCTATCCATGAGGAATTCCGCGGCCGGCGCCTCCGCTTGCAAGCCAGCCAGCAGCCCGGCGCGCTGGGTTACATCGTTCGCGATGAAGTTCGGAATGGAGAGTTTCCAAATCATGGGCGTTGGCTCGGTGGCGTGGAGGAATCACCTTGCGCTTCACTCGCCATCCCTTGACCTGTCGGACGAAGAGTGGGCGGCAGGGCCTTCCGGGATGAGACCCAGGCGATGACCCAGGGCCCACGTGATGCCTGCGGAAATGATAAATCCAAGCCCCGGCATGAGGGCGATCGTACCCAGGACCAGCATGGGCTCATACATCTCGCGGCGCACATGGCGGAGCAGGAAGAAGCCAATGCCGAGCAGCACCATGACCACGCCAATCTGCAAGGGAGTGAGCACACGGGCGATAGCGTTGGGCACGCGCTGTTCTGGCTCGATGCCCACGGGGATGGGCGCTGCTTCCAGGAAGCGCTTGCCCGCTTCCGTGCCCATATAGCTGGAAAGCTCCTGCGTCGAGGCGAACTTCTCAATCAGGCGGCCATGCACTTCGCTTTGCAACTTGAAGATGCGGCCCCAGCGGCGGTTCTCCAGAAATTGACGCATCAGCCAAACGACGGCGCCCAGGAAGCATGCAAAGGCAAGCAGGGCGAGGGTGGGTTCCAACAATCTGGAAGCTCCGTCCCAGGCGCTCAGTTCCGGCGGAATCTGCTCTGGCCATACTGCGCGTTCAAGTTCCTCGTTTGGCCGGCCGTCCTCATGTTGTGCGCGAGTAAAGAGAAAGTAGTCGGGATTGCGCGCCACTTCGGGATGCAGCAGAAGGAACTGCGCCAGTTGCGGATTATTGCGGGTGACATATTCCTGATTCGACAACAGAGACGGGTCATGCGCCACCACGGTGGTGAGCGTCGGGCTCATGCGCAGCAGGTGCAGGAGCTGTGTCTGGATCTCGATAAAATCGTGATCGCTTAATGGAGCCTCAGGCGCTGCCAGGGCTGGAGGAGAAGCTGGCCGGCTCGGAGCCGCACTGCGCGCGGGAGCGGCGGCGTGCGCCGGGGCTGCGGCGGTCTGTGCGCCCATCGGATTCCCGCACACCAGGTTGCCGCACAACAGGGCGGGAACGGCCAATGAACGAACGAGCCAGGGCAAACTACGATGACGCTGCGGCATTTCTGATTCCTCATCTCAAAGAAGTGTTGGAAGCGCTTCTGCCTATACAACGGATGAGCCACAGGCTTGGTTAACAAGAAAGTTCAGAAGGCAGACGTTCTAGACTGAGCGGGGGGGGTGTGCCGATCCGCGCAGCTCGGCATCCCGGAGGATTTCGCATGCAGGCACACTTTTCATTTGGCAAGAGCGGGATCAACGTCGCGGTTCCGGAGAGCTTTCGGACGCAGGTGGTTCTGAGCCATACAGCCAAAGCCGTCGACGACGAGCGGGCCGCAATTGAAGCGGCGCTCGATGCGCCAATCGGCACGGCTCCGCTGGTGCAGCTTGCCGCGGGGAAGAAGACGGCGGCCATCAGCGTGTGCGACATTACCCGCCCGGCGCCGAATTCCCGCACGTTGCCGCCGCTGCTGGATCGCCTGCACACAGCGGGTATTCCCGTAGAAGGCATCACCATCCTGATTGCGACCGGGCTGCATCGAGGGGCTACCGAAGACGAGATCGTCACCATTGTCGGCGAGGAAATCGCCGCCAAATACCGCATCGTCAGCCACGACGCCAAGGCGCTCAGCGAACATCGTTTTCTGGGCGCAACCGGGCGCGGCACGCCGGTACATATCGATGAGCGGTTCATGGCTGCGGATCTGCACATCACGTTGGGCTTCATTGAGCAGCACCTGATGCTGGGCTTCAGTGGCGGCCGCAAGCTGATCGCTCCGGGTTTGGCCGCGCAGGAGACCATCAAGGTGATCCATTCGCCGCGTTTCATTCGAGAACCGCTGGCGATGGAGGGCTCGACCGTCGGCAACCCGTTGCACGACGAGTTGCTGGAGATTGCCCGGATGGCGCGCCACGACTTGATTCTGGACGTGACGCTGACCCAAGACCGCAGGATCTCCGGCGTCTTTGCCGGCGATCCAGTGCAGGCCCACGCGGCCGGTGTCGCCTTCACCGAGCAGACTTGTTTGGAGCGCCTGGAAGAACCCGTCGACGCGGTCATCACCAGCGCAGCCGGCTATCCCCTGGATCTTACTTTTTATCAATGTGTCAAAGGAATCACGGCCGCGACGCACATGGTCAAGCCGGGGGGACGGATCTTGCTCATCGGCCAATGCGCGGAAGGCGTGGGCTCACCGGAGTTCGCACGGCGCCTGGCGGGGATGAAGAGCTTCGAAACTTTTTTGGAAGAGATTCAGACCGCGCCGGTAGAAGTGGACCAATGGCAGCTGGAGAAGCTGGCTCTGGTGGGGCAACAATACGATTTGTTCTTCTTTACCCCCGGCGTCACCCGCGGGCAGCTTGGCTTTCTGGGCGATTGGGCGTACTCCGGAGTTGCCGAAGCCATTTCCTCCACCCTTGCCGGCCTGCCCGAAGATGCGCGCGTGGCCTTGGTGCCGGAGGGTCCGTATACTTTTGCCCGGGCGGAACAGGCGCTGGTGGCCGGCTAGGTCGGCTGCGCGCGAATGGCCCGTGACTGCCAGCTCCGTCCGGATATCCGCAAAAGCCGGGGTTGGTTGCACGTTCTCTGTTTTTTAACGTCCCGTGATTCAGTTTGTGCGCCCTTCACGCCAACCTAGATAGACGAAGCCACTTTTCGCAGAACGGTGGGTCTGGGATCGACGGATGGGTTCTTTCAGGATGTGCCACTTGTTGCAGGGCCAGCCCTTGCGCCCTATCGTTTTTCCTTGCCCATCGATTTGCGTTCTTTAGCCTTGGCGAATCACATGGGTCGATGCCCTGCGCTTCACAAACCGGGCAGAGCACCGTAGTAACCCTGGGGTCGACCCATTTGACTCGCTGTTCACTCAATTTGGCCTTGTCATGCCATGACAAGGCAGCGCTATAATCTCGCTGAAACTGAATTAGAAAAGGGGACTCAATCGCCATGCACACGATGAATCGTAAGTCGGCAGGCCGCGGTGCGGCAGTTCCGGGGGTTGGAGCGGGAGTCCGCAACCAACCGCGGAGATTGGTAGCCGCCATTGCTCTTTTGAGCCTATGCGCTGCTGCGCTCCCTGCGCTGGCTGCTACGCACGAAACCGCCAAGATACCCACAACCACGACACTCACGGTGTCAACCAAAACCATCGTCGTGGGCCACCAGGCCACCTTGACTGCGAAGATCGCGCCAACGCCGAAGCCAGCCCTCGGCTTTGTGACCTTCTATTACGTGCTGCCTAATGGGCAAAAAGGCCGCTTTGGGTCAGCATCTTTGTCCGGCCGCCCAACCGTCATCTACTATAAGACCCCCGAACAAACCGGAAAATTCGGAGTTTACGCAGTTTACAGCGGTTGGGACTCATACAAATCCAGTACTTCGAAAACGGTGCAGGTTACTGTAGTCAAATAAATTTGGCGCGGCCGGCCCGCTCAACGGAATTCCGATCTTGGTGTGAGCCAACCTCCAGGATCGGGGACCTTTGTCCCCAAGAAGTGGATCGGCCCCGGGCCCGATTGGTAGTTACCTGCTTGGAACACCTCCCTGGCGCTTCGGTCCTGCGAGTCCAGCACGCACATCGAACAAAGACTTTGAGCCCGCACGCTGCGACTCTCCATTTAACTTCTGGCTTGAGCCGTTGCGGGAATGTCCTCGGGCCCGGGGCCGGTCGAACGGCGTCAAAACGAGGCTCGGTTGCACGTTCCCGGTTTTTTAACACACCGATGATTCAGTTTGTGTGCTCTTCACGCCACTCTAGATAGACGAAGCCACGATTCGCAGAACGGTGGTTCCGGGATCGACGGATGGGTTGCATCGGGATTTACCGCTTGGTACGTGGTAAGCCCTTGCGCCCAATCGTTCTCCTTGCCATTCAATTTGCGTTCATTGTAGCCTCGGCAAATACAAACCATCTGGGAGGTTTTAAGGAATATGCGCAAATCCAGTCTTCCGCCGGCCAAGCCGGAACAAGCTGCATCAACCACGGCCATCGGGGCGCGGAAATCGTTCGCAATCTTCGCTCTTCTGTCGTTATGCGTGCTGGCCCTGCATCCCGTCGCTGCGATGGCTTCGGAGCGTGCCGAGAGCGCCAAGATACCCACGACAATCAAGCTCAAGGTTTCAGCCACGACCGTGAAGCCCGGTCAAACACTCACCATGACCGGGACGATTCTGCCCGCCAAAGCAACGGGAACGGTCACAGCCTATGGCGCTTTGAAGGCGTCCGGTCCATTCGAAGCGATCAAGGCGGAACCTGTGAAGAACGGAGTCGCACAGGGCTCGGAACCAATCCCGTCAGGCTTCAAGGGAACCGTGTCGGTTTGGCTCAAGGCTGTCTACAACGGGTCGGGCACATACGCAAAAAGCACATCCAACATCGTGCAAATCACCATTAAATAGAGAACTGCAATTAGGGCTCGTTATAGAGAGAACCTTGTTCCAGGGAGATTGCGAATGCGCGCTGTTTTCCTTCCTGGGAAGCTCACGGCATGCTCGGAAGAGCATGCCGTGATACGTTGAGAATCGCAATTTCGACGGCGTCTAAAACCCGCCCCCGCCGCCATCGTCGAAGCCGCTCCCGCCATCGTCGAAGCTTCCTCCGTCGTCAAAGCCGGATCCGCCATCATCCTGGGTCAGGTTGCCGTCCAACACTTGGTCGTCCAGGTTGGAGTTATCGATCGGCCCTTGGTCGTCGTCGCTGGTGGTGTAGTTGGCGTCGGAAAGGTGTGCGCCGCCAGAGTCCCCGCGGTCGGAGCCGGGAAGCTGGTCCGCGGATTCATGCAGATGCGGGTCATGTCCGCTCTCGGCAAAGCTGCCGTGTTCCGCGCTGCCGTGCTCAGCCCGGCCCGGCTCATCGTAGTAGTTGTTGATGACGGTCTCTTCCACCGGGCGCTCGAAACCGGCTCCCATCCTATTGGCGCCCATGCCCATTTCACCCATGCCGATTCCCGGGCCGCCGAAGCCATATCCGGAGTGGCCTAAGCCGCCCAGGCCGTGTAACACGGCTTCCACGCCTTCGAAAGCCAAAGCGCCGGCGGCGACGCCCGCCGCGGTTTGCATGGCGCCACGCATGAAGCTGGGCTGACCACCCTGGATAAACTGCGGCTGCTGATACTGCGGATCGTAGCCCGGCGGGGGAGGCGGCGGGGGCATGTACGTTGGCGATACAGGGGTATACGCCGGCTGGACCGGAGCCGGGTCGCGATGCCCGAGCAGGTTGCCGAGAAAGCTGGTGGCATGGGCCGGCTGCGGCCGCGCCTGCTGCTGCGCCTGTTGGAGTTGCTGCTGCAACTGCGCCACCTGCGCCTGGGCTTGCTCCAGGGCGATATTCTGCACCAAGACGGTTTGGGCAAGGATGTAGTGCGAATCGGGATTGGAGCCCAGGCCTTTGTTCAGCAGCGCTTCGGCGTCCGGGTCCTTCTCCTGCAATTGTGTCTGGTTCACCCGCTCGACGAGCGAGTTCAAGAGCTGTTCTTCCTGGGGAGTCACTTCCGCAACCTCCGGCGGCCGCAAACGTTGACGGGCTGGCCGCGTCTCCCCATTGAGACGCAATCCCGCCGGCAAAGTTGCACCGCCAGGAAACCAGTACGCAGCCTAGGTTGAGAGAGTTCCCGACCAACGGCGGTAACTCAAACCCGCCTGATAGACCGCGATGGGTGCCCCAGGCGCCTCGCCTTTGGGCACCTGGGAAGCCTCGGGGATCAATCGGGCAATTCCCGCACCCGCTCCAGCCCCTCCTCGAAAAGATCGCACGCCTCTGCCGAGCCCAGGTACTGGAGGCGGACAACGATTCACAGCCGATGTCGAGGTGGAGCAAAACAGAATGCCCAGGTCTGTGCTCTCCCAGGTGCCCAAATGCTAGGCACCCGGGGCACGCAGTCTCAGTGATTATCCTCGCATTTTCAGACCCTGGGTCATTAGGGCTTGGTATAACCCCGTGTCAAAAAAACCTAGACAATCCGGGTCTACCCGACCAGTTCCAGGGCGCGAATCTCTTCCTTGCGCACGGTCAGCTTGTCCACCAGATCGGTCTTCACTTCGTGGCCGCGGCCGGGCGAGTCGGACAGCTCGATCTCGCCGGCGGAGGAGACGCGAATCTCCGGTTCCACAATGTCTTCCTTCCAATAACGGGCCGAGGCCGAGACATCGCCA